>Ga0307508_10000920_pt1 | contig 34272 bp, 47 predicted proteins | sample 9_EM_MG_FD_203089 | JGI IMG/M metagenome (GOLD analysis project Ga0307508, IMG submission 203089) | Populus trichocarpa ectomycorrhiza microbial communities from riparian zone in the Pacific Northwest, United States - 9_EM | ecosystem: Host-associated > Plants > Roots > Unclassified | place...
GACGGCTACCAGCCGTGTATGGTAGTCGTCAACCAGACGGCTGATATTGCCTAGTTGGCAGCTACCATGCTCGGCTGGTAGTAGTTAACCAGACTCACGAGAGCCTCTGGCTGACGGCTACCAGCCGCGTATGGTAGCCGTCAACCAGACGGCTGATATGGTCTGGTTGGCAGCTACCATGCTTGGCTGGTTGTAGTTAACCAGACCCACGAGAGCCTCTGGCTGACGGCTACCAGCCGTGTATGGTAGTCGTCAACCAGATGGCTGATATTGTCTAGTTGGCAGCTACCATGCCCGGCTGGTAGTAGTTAACCAGACTCACGAGAGCCTCTGGCTGACGGCTACCAGCCGTGTATGGTAGCCGTCAACCAGACGGCTGATATGGTCTGGTTGGCAGCTACCATGCTTGGCTGGTAGTAGTTAACCAGACCCACGAGATCCTCTGGCTGACGGCTACCGGTCTCCTCTGGTAGCCATTAACCAGATGGAATGGTGAATTCTGTCAGGTTCTCAGCTACCAGTCTCGACTGAGAGTCGTTAACCAGATGGCTGAGGTTTTGGTTCACAGCTACCATATCTGAATGGCAGGGACGAACCAGACCGCCAATGTTGTCTGGTTAGGAGCTACTAGGCTGTCTGGTAGTCATTAACCACCTTCACTGCCAGTGGTTATAATTACCAGCTAGGCGTGGTAGTAACGAGCCAGCCAGCCAATATGATCTGGTTAGTGGCTACCATGTTTGGGTGGTAGTGACCAACCAGACACTATAACTATTGCTGCAGTTGCAGGAATCTACTGTTGCTCACACCGAGGTTCAAAGGTTCACGCCCCATTGCGTCAGGTACAATAGTAGTCCTAGAGTTTAGGGATCAATATCATTAATTCAGCTTAGGTAGATACAGTGATTAAAGTGCACGGAGAGTAGTAGCTTGGTAGGCTCTCAGGGAGACTGTGGTTGAGCGGCACCAGAGCCGCACTTGCAAGAGAACGACCGGCTGACCCAAACTGGACGACCGGCTGACCCATTTTTTACAAGCCGGCGGGGTACGTTTGGCACGCCATGCGGTCCCACACTTATCCGGAATGATGTCAAGGTCCTGCCCTAAACTACGAACTCAATTTTTCCCTGAAGCTTATTATACTGACCTCCAGCGAGTCCCAATTATCTTAACTTGTGGTATGCCATTGAACTTGTATTTTGTAGAGAATTCCTCATTCACCTCTGTCTAGTGTAACAAGATGGCGCCCTTTTCAAAACCAGAAACAGTACTCAAGCAGGCGGAGGGACTGGTGTCCGTAGGACAAACTCATGCCGCTCTGCAGTCATTGACAGAGATGTTTTCTTCAAAACGGTTTCGGTCGACCCCTTTGACGTCTCTCGAACCTATCATGCACCGTTTCATCGAACTTTGTGTTGACATGCGCAAAGGAAGGACGGCCAAAGAGGGCTTGATGCAGTACAAAAACATTGCTCAAAACACTAGCGTGCAGAGCATCGAGGCGGTGATCACTCGGTTCGTGCAGCTGGCTGATGCGAAAGTTAGAGAAGCGCAGGAGAAGGCTGCCGTGAAGAGCGCAGTCGATATTGACGACCTTGAGGCCAGCGAGACGCCCGAGAGCATCCTTTTGGGCGCCGTCAGTGGAGACCAGAGTAAAGACCGGACAGACAGGGCACTTGTTACCCCATGGTTGAAGTTCCTCTGGGAAAGTTACAGAACTTCGCTGGAGACATTGAAAAATAACGCGAGGCTGGAGACAATCTATCAGGTTTGTGGCATTTAGCCCTGCCGCTTGATGGATCTGTCGTTCACCGTTCTCTAAACCATTCTCTAGCAAATCGCCCAGCAAGCTTTCAAGTTCTGCCTTAAACATCAGCGTAAAGTCGAGTTCCGCCGATTGTGCGAGACTCTCCGCTTGCATTTATCCAATGTTGCTAAATATGCCCACCAACAACACTCCATCAACCTCTCAGACCCAGACACACTTCAACACCATCTCGACACCCGCTTCGCACAGCTCAATACCTCTGTTGAGCTAGAACTATGGCAAGAAGCTTTCCGCTCGGTCGAGGACGTGCACAATCTCCTGACGCTAGCCAAGAAGGCTCCTCGTCCACCTATGATGGCGAATTATTATGAGAAGCTGACCAAAATTTTCCTCATGAGCGGAAATGCTCTGTATCACGCTGCTGCTTGGAGCAGGTATTATGCAATCGTGACCAGCATGGGAGGTAGGGGGGAGGAAGAAATGAGCAGGCTAGCGGGCCAGGTGTTAGTTAGTGCGCTTGCTGTGCCTGTAGGCTTGCAAGCAGGCGATGTGGATGAGTTGAAGGGGAAGAATGCTAGACTGACGGCCCTGTTGGGGCTTACCCAGATGCCTACACGATCGGGTCTCCTAAAAGATGCTGTGAGTTATATATCTTCTTGTTCCACCTTCTTATCAATAATTTTCCAACTAGCTCTCGCGCGATGTCCTCAAACTTTCCCCTGCGCCAATCAAATCACTGTATAACATTCTGGAAGTCACCTTTGATCCTTTGACTCTCTGCACTGCCATTATCCCGCTCCTGCATGCCTTGTCCAGGGATGACGCATATGCCCCATACCTCACCCTCCTACAGCGTGCTCTTCTGTCGAGGTTGCTGTCTCAACTCTCTCAGTTATATTCCACGATCAAGATCAGCAACCTGCTTTCCCTAGTTGCCCCACTAAAAGCTGCTGGTCTGGAGGGTTCTTTCGACGACGAACAAGTAGAAGCCTACATCATGGGATGTGCCAGAAGGGGCGAACTCAATGTCAGGGTGGACCATAAAGAAGGAAGCATCACATTTATCGACGATCCTTTCGTATTGAATGAAGATCAACCCCCAGCCTCACCCTCTTCATCAGAATCGTCAATACAGCCTTCCACTGCCGATTTGGTCCGCACGCGTCTCAGTAGAGTCGCTCATTGCTTACACAGATCCCTTCAAGTTATTGAGGACAAACCCCCCAAACCTACTGCTGAGGAACAACAAGCGAGGTTCAAAACACTCGTCAGTGCAGTTGAGTCTGAAAGGAAAGCTCTTCAAATTCGCAGAGCCTTAGTTGCTCGTAGAAGGGAGCTGTTAAGTGAGCTGACAGTGAGAAAGGAGAAGGAGGCGAGCTCGAGGCGAGCGGCGAACTCGAGGAAGGAGAAAGAAGAGGAGACGAAGAGGGCGAAAGAGGAGCTAATCAGGCGACAGCATGAAAAGATGAAACAACAGGTTGAAAGTATCAGGATCGATGAGGCCAAGAAATATGCTCAGACTCTGGTGGACAAAGGAATCTTGAAGCATAACGATGTTGAGGTATACCATATAAGCACCTTCTATTTTGTGGTTATTGCTCATGGTTGTTTTCGCGTTGGCAGAAATTAGACAACATCGATACAGAAGGACTCATTGGAATGCAAGTGGCACAGCTCGAAAAGGAGAAGAGGGGGATGAATGAACGATTGCGAGTCATCGCTAAACGGATCGATCACCTTGAACGTGGTTTCCGCAAAGAAGAGCGGCCTTTGCTAGCGCAGGATTATGAAAATCAACAGAAAACCGATAAAGAAACCTTTGAGTCGATCCAGCGTGCCCGACGTGAGGCAGCCCGTCAGGCACATCAGGACGATCTCACCACGAAAGCAAGGTTGGCGAGAATGATGGGTGACTACCTTGTTCGGAAAGAGGTGCTGCTTCGCAAGAAAGATGATGAGTATGCGAAGAGGATTGAAGCGGCGAATAAGAAGGTCATGGAGGAGAAGGAGAAGAGGAGACGAATGGTTATGAAGGAGAGGGAGGAGGAGAGAATCAAAAAGGAGGAAGAGGAGCGGGTAAAGAGGGAAGAGGAGGCCGAAGAGGCGAGAAAGGAGGCCGAAAGACTTGCTGAAGAGGAAAATAAGCGCGCAGAAGAGGAAGCAAAACAGCGGGAGGCCGAAGAAGAGAAACGCAAGGCAGAGGCAGAAGCTGTTGCACGCCGCGAAGAACGCGAAAGGGAGCGCGCCGAAGCTGCCGAACGAGCACGTCTGCAACAACAAAGAGAAGAAGAAGCGGAAGCAAGGAGACAGGCTCGTCGTGCGGAGGCGACTGCTGCTTCCAGGAAGCCACCTGTACCAGTCGCGAAAGAAGAGACTGGTGTATGGAGAAGGGGCACGGCACCCGTCAACCCACCCCCACGGTCGGAGAGTCCTGCTCCTAGTGCCACAACTGGCAAATATCGACCTGGTGCATTTGGCGGTGCAGGATGGCGTACGCGTGAGGACCCAAAGACTGCTGGAGGCGGTAGTGGCGGTTCTAACGGACCTGCCGCGAGAGTGATTGCTGGTGAGAGTACACCGAGGTCCGGATCGCCAGCACCCCCTCCCCTTTCAAGAGAAAAGGAGGAAGAAATCAAGAGGGAGGATGATGGATTCCAGACGGTGTCCTCTAGAGGTGTATGGAAGCCCAAGAGAGGTCGCGCTTAGACTTGGTGCAAGTCTTCGTCCATTGCGTTCTTTTTGATTAGTCCCACTTACTTGCAGATGATCTTTTTTTTGTTTTGTTTTGCGATCTTCGAATTTTACACTCTTGTTGCTCGATATTATTTATTTCATTCCATTTTTGGCCATATCACGAGAATGATCCTCGCAACTGCCACCGAAAAGGATTACTCATTGCTGACAACAACTATGGCGATGATGATTCAGCAGACCCGAACCTGACAAGTTTACTATCATGGCATCACAAGTCGCAAAGCGTGTTCTAGTTGTTGCAGGTGAAAATTTGCTTGATGCCCACCGCACCCATGCTAATAGGACCAACAGGGCTTGGAAACGGGTCTGGAACTGGTGCAGCAACCGCGTGAGTTCCATGAAAGGCGTCGTTCAACCTTGTTAATTTGTCTCATCAACTTCAGCCGATTGTTCGCAAAGAGCGGTTATAGTGTTGCGCTCCTAGCACGAGGTAATGATGTGGTTAACAAACTTGCCGAAGAGATAAACTCGTCCGGCGGCCAAGTAAGGACTTTCATCCTGATTGTTTTACGGTGCACTGACTGTTTCTCTTCAGGCTGCACCTTTTTCTCTGCCTTCATACTCACATCAGGACATGGCCTCAACATGGTCTGCCATTCAGATGCACTTTCCCAAGCCTGAATATGCTATTCGCGCCGCGGTCTTTAACGTCGGCAACCCCGCATTCAAGAACTTCCTCAATATAACTCCGGAGGATATTCAGAATACGATGAATGTAGTGGCTGCTGGGTTTGCTTTCTCCCGTTCAGCGATTCAGGCATTCCAGGGGAATGATATCGAAGAAACGAATGGCACGAGAGGCACCTTGATTTTTACTGGCGCAACGGCGAGTTTGAGGGGAGGCGTGTTTACGTCTGCCTTCTCTGCTGGAAAGCATGGGTTGAGGGCACTGAACCAGAGTTTGGCGAAGGAGTTTGGGAAGGAGAATATCCATGTGGCCCACGTGAGTTTCCAGACTCCCCTTTCTTGTTGAGTCCTCATTTTAAAAACACCAACCAACAGTCCATCATTGATGGGAGTTCGTCCTATTTTATCATATCGAACAAGAGAATGTGTTGACCAAAAATTGTCCAGTGATTCTCGCGGACAACAAAGGGGAACCCAAGGCCGATTCAGGTTCAGAAAAGATTGCAGACGTCCGTATACATCCAGATAGTATTGCTTCTGTGCGTAATTGGAATTTGCATCATGATACTGATCTCTTGCTGATTATATATTTCATGTAGGCTTATTTGTATCTCGTTCAACAGGATCGATCCGCTTGGACATGGGAGCTCGACCGTGTGTTGGTTTTTCCCGTTTTCCTTCTGTGATTTACATCATCTGCAGTCCGTCCTGCCCATGAGAAGTGGTGACCGCGAGAAGTCGCGAGAAGACTGCCGTCAAAAGTGTGCGCTCTCCCACACGAACGGCTTGACTACGAAGGAGCAAAATTCTTTTGGTTTACTTGCAAGACAGTGGAGATATTTGAATGTAAAAGTAAACATTTTCCCCACTTCCTTTATCGTGACGTTAGCTGGCATGCTGCTGTGTATTATAACGGGTTCATCCCCATTGCTAACAGGAAAAATCCTTGTTCGGTGGCTAATTATGTGCATTGTGTTGCCATGCTGCGCTGCTGTTCCACTTTGGTATGTCTGGTGCTTTTGACGTCCGATTTATGGTATTTCCATCGAAAGTTCCTTGTTTTCTCAAAGATATTTCAGACATTCGGCCAGTGGGTTGGTTTGTTATTCAATCGTTTTTTGTTTCGTCTGGTCACTCTAACAGAATTCCATCTTTGCCTAGGTACGGGGAAGAGTTATGGTATTTGCCATGTTTCACCAATAGGGACAGGATATGTCGGTGGAAAATACAAATCTACGTAGCTCGCCTTTCGTTCACCTTGTGTTAAATACACGTCAAGCAGCGATGGAACGCGCAAACTGCTACTCAAGGTTCTCTATTTTGGATAGCGCCGGTATCAACGATTGATCGGCGAGCATCATGGTCCGGGATTGTTTACTGAGGGCGCCCAATCCACCATGAATGTGCCATTGTGTTGAGAAAATATGATTGCCTACTCAGAGGCAAAGGGCTTATACAGGATACGTCGAATTACGCCTAGCGCCATGCTCATTGCAATTGGACGAAACTTCGTGGCATGCAATCAAGGCTGCGGCATCAGGACCCGGCGGAAGACTAGATCCCTCCACTTTTACGTTTTGCGACTTCGGTACTGTTGGTCAATGCAGTGTGTAATCCGTGGTTCGCAGGTGATTCTTCGATACAACTTGACAATCAGTGGTTTTTTCTACTATGGTCCGTGGTTTCCCTCTTACCAAGGGACAGGCTTAGCGAATCGAGGAGATAGTAAGTACATCCTGCTATTGAGTCTCAGAGATCATTATATGCCAGCCCCTGCTATAGTTGAATTTCCGGTTGAAAATGCCTGCCGGAGGTGTCCCATCTAGGTATGACATTTTCTGCTACATACCCGTGAACGACCAACACAACAAGGCATACCGAACAACAAATATAGGGCAGCAACCTGGTGGGCTTCTATAAGTTCTATTGCTCGCGCCAAGAAATTTTGACGGCCGATACCTATTGGTACAATCGATGCCACGGCGTGGTGTAGGAGCCAATAAGTCGGTAAGGCTCGCTGGTTACCAACGCTGGAGACTGGAGAGTGGTCCGCAATTATAAATCTGGTGACAAACCACATCATATTTATTTCTTTCGGTACCACTGACGATGCTTGATGGCACGCCTGATGCGAGATGTTGTAGGTCTTCGAGAATTCAACGGTGGGATGTATGGTAAATTAAACGTCCTATTATAGTACTGGGACATCAATGTTGCCCAGATCTGCAGTGTCAGTTCGGAGGTCCTTTCCCGTCGCATGGTAACTATATATAATACTGGGGTGTCAAGGCTAACCGTCCCAAAGTCGATCTCACGTTCGAAATGACGGGAAGCCTCTAGGATTGTATAATGGACCTTCGACACTGGAAATGCAGATTAGGCATAGCTATGAACATTTTCCGAGTCTCCTAACACCTTGTTTGTATCTATGCAGAAATCATCAGTACCTGGATAAATCCAGGCTCCTATAAGCAGCCGCTTCTATGGGAACCTACAAAATAGTAAAATAGGAAATGCTTGAGAGCGACGCGAGAGAGGTGTGAAGCAATCCGTCATTAAAATCGCCGAGAAGCCCGAGTTCAAAATTTGGCAGCCGCTCTCTCTCGCGTCGCTCTCAACCCATTTTCTATTTACCTTTGTTTACTATTTTGATTAAAGAGGGAAAAGCGAGAGAAGCGGCTGCTTATAAGTAGGAGCCTGGAATAAATCACAAGAAATCCCAGCAGGGCTACCGGCTCGCTGCGCCGTCGCAAGATCAATTACGTAATGCCACATAATTAACGCTTGGCTGTTCTTCTCCTCTTTAGCCCGAATCCTGGGGACGATAAAATCGCCTGTTATTGGAAATGAAGCACCAACTTTTGCCTCGGTGGCAAATACGTTTATTAAATCCATTGACTGGTTCGCAGAGAAGCATCGTCGCGGTTCTCCAAGGATTTCTTCTTTGATAACGAGGGGTATCGACCTTGTGCATCGCGTGGGCACACTTGCTTCGTAACCACGTTCTTCCGGTTGACTTCCGCGTATGAAATTGTGAGCCCAGGGATCGAGGAATGTTCCCGGGTCTTCCAAACCCCTAAAGTAAGTTTCCAAATTAATGTTACTCTGGGGAGTAATTTCTTTACCTTCGAGTAAACCTATCAGGATATCTGTTGAACGATCGAAACGGTCGTCCCCTGCAAATCTCCGACTGATCAATCCAATCCAGATCCCAGTATGACCAAAAAAATCGACCCACCAGGGGGTTAAATACGAGAGTAATTCAAGTCCCACTTTCTTCCCTTACTGTAACATTTTCCGCTTCTTTGTCGAAATGGCTCCTTCAGATACCGGGACCACACTCCTGGATGTTTTCACCGATATCGCCAGCTCAAGTCATGCCGACTGCGATGCAGTCGAATGTGGCGCAGAACGCTGGACATACGCCGAACTGGACGCTATCTCTACCGGCATTGCCCTGGAAATGCACAAAAGCCACGGCTTGAAACCCGTGGTAGCCGTCATTAGCGAGAACAACCCATACATACTTGCCACGATCTTAGCAACCTGGAAACTTGGAGGTGTCGTCGCGCCTATGGACACCAATGTCCCTCGTGATATTATGGAACGAATGTTGTTCAATATCGGGCCTACTTTCGTTTTGTTGCCTTCAGCCCAACTCAATGTTCAGAATGTCGTTAAAGGTTCGTCTTCACTCTGTCTCTTTGAATTCTTTTCATTGAACTTGTTACAGAAAACTCCCTGCCATACATTACTTTTGAACCTAAAGATACTACTATAACCGCCTTAATGCAAAGGTATATCGACCAGACTGGTCCACTTGGGCACGAGTTCCCTATGCCATCGCCAGAGGATATTGCTCTCTATCTGCACACGTCCTCGGCATCATCTGTCGATAACGTCAAATGCGCTCCCATCGCCCACCAAAGCATTTTGGCTGGCTCTAAAGGACGACTCGCCTGGTGGAAGAGTACCTGGCCAAAGAGGGACTACACCCATTTGCGCGTCCTTGGCTGGTCCCCATGGTCTCACATCATCGGCCTCTCACATGATCTAGGGGCAGCTATGCTTCTTACCCGCGGAACATACGTTTTTGCGATGATCCCTTCTGCATATGGTGACGCAGGCAAGGCGTCTCGATACCTCGATGTTTGTGGCCAGCTCCTTGCGACGGCGATGGAGAAGAAACCAACAGCATTTGCCGGCGTTCCATGGGTCCTTGAAGGATTTATGCAGGCATTCAAGCAAGAGTCGGATGCTGAAAGAAGGCTCCGCATCCAAGATACGATTCAACACTTCAAAGTCTTTGGTTCCGGCGGAGCCTCCACAAGCCCAGAATGCATCGAATTTGCGAATACACTTGGTATCCCCCTCGTCTTTGACATAGGGATGACGGAAGTGGGAGGTCAGTCTGCCTGATTTATTAAGATGTATATCCTGTTTATATTCAATACCATAACAGGGCCGCTGTTCCATTCAACCAATGATGGTTCCGTGGGTTGGTCCGCCAAAGATTGTTTCCTGAATGACGCAACCCTTTCCATCGTCAACGAGGACGGTTCTCTGAGTACCACCGGTTTGTGACTTTTTGTTTTCTTCAATGAAGACGCTTATGATCCGTTCCAGAAGGCGAACTTGTTATCAAGAGTCGTTATCTTGCCAAGGGCTACCGTTCATACGAATCCTCGTCATTCATTGTTGAGGGGGATTCGGTCACATTTCACACCGGCGATATCTATAGCTATGTCGCTGATAACCGTCTTGTGTGGAGGGGTCGTAAAGAAGATTATATCCAAGTGAGATATGCGTTACCGTCATCGAATCAGACCTATATTAATCGGTTATAGATGAGCTCCGGCGAATCTCTTGATCCCCGCGTTACCGAAGCCATCTTGAATCAATGCCCCTCGATTACCCGTAGCTGCGTGGTTGGCAACAACTTCCTCAGAACCTCGTCCCAGGTTGTCTGCGCCATCGTCGAGCTGTCTAACGATGGTTCGTCTGCAGAAGCCAAAATACCTGCTGTTATCCGTGCTGTGGCGACTGCAAATAGGAGTCTTGCGCCTCCTCTTCGCATCTCCTGGTCTCGCGTGCTCGTTTTACCCGTAGGCCAACAAATCCCTGTAACAAAGAAGGGTGCCATTTTCAGGAAGAAGTTGGAAGACCAGTTTGGAGCACAGTTGAACGAATTGATGACGCATGGACAAGGACCAGCTTCTACTACAGGACCTACACCAAACGGTAATACCACTCCCATCGCAGATTCTAAGCCTACGACGGTCAAGACGAAGGATCAAATTGCAAGCATAGTTTCCGATATTGTTGTCGATGCCTTGAAGGTCTCAGCTGAGACACTGGAAAGCAATCCTGAAGCCACCTTTGCTGAGGTTTGTAGCTTGAAATATTCTTCCTTCGTTTATTGACCAAATTGACAGCTTGGGATGGATTCCTCTATGTCCACCAAGATTGTCAACCAACTCAACCGACAACTCGATATGCAACTGCCTTTGAATACGTGTCACACTCATATCGATCTCATCGCTCTTACTAATGCTATTCTCGCCGAACTTGGCGTGGGACATTCCACTGACCCGCGCCCTTCCATGCGAGTTCCGCCTTCTGCTCAAGACTTGGAAGAAATCGTCGTCGTCGGGCAGTCGATTCGTTTGCCGGGTGACATCAACAACCCTAGCTCATTCTGGCAATCACTACTAGAACAACGGGATGATATCATGACCCCAGTTCCTCCTTCTCGGTGGGACCATTCCAGTTTCTACCGAAGTCCAGATTCGAAGTCGCCAGCTGCACCATGCGACATAACGCTTGACAAGGCGGGTTGGATTGACCTGTCTTCGTTTGACCATTCGTTCTTCGGCCTTGGTTTCTCTGAGGCTTTCTTCGTTTCGCCAACTATTCGGCTTTCGTTGGAATTGGCATTTGAAGCTCTGGAGAATGCGAACATTCCAATCTCGAAAATCAAGGGCAGTGATATGGGTGTTTTTGTGGCGAATGCAATGGACGATGGATACATTCAATTATTATTTGCGGACAAAGGATGGGGAGGTAAATCGGTTGCGCAAGTTTCTACACATTCTTCTTGCTGACGTTGAATCCACAAAGCGTATTCCCGATTCTGGGCTACCGGGACTGCTGCCAGCACTGCTTGCGGCCGCTTGAGCTAGTAAGGGCATCCCGCTCAACTTTTACATATTGCTGAGAAACTATTTATAGCCTCCTTGATATCCACGGTCCATCGATTACTATCGACACTGCGTGCAGCTCTGGCTTGATCGCTGTTCATGAAGGTACGCAATTTAACCAAAATTACACGGTTTTGGATTTCCACGTTCTTTATTGTATCAGCCGTTCAATATCTACGATCCGGAGACGGCGAGTCAGCCATCGTTTGTGGAGCTAATGTTCATTGCTGGTATGTTATTTGGATCTTTAAATCATTCATATCCTACGATTATCTGCAGGCCTGGTACTCTTGGCTTTTTGGCTGCTCAGAAAATGACGTCTCCCAATGGTCGTTGTGCCACATTCACTAACGAGGCAGATGGGTATATCAAATTATCATTTCCTCTTCATGATTCTGAGTGCCTTTTTTGGGAAGATACGTACCATCTGAGGGCGCTGCTGGTCTCGTTCTGAAAACCAAGAAGGCAGCTCTTCGTGACGGCGACAGGATACTTGGAGTTGTTCGAGCCACTGTCACCAAACACGACGGCAGATCTCAGGGTTTAGTTGCCCCAAATGTCAAAGCCCAAATTGCCATGCAGGTTGAATTGCTCGAAAAAGCTGGGCTTTCTCCTTCAGAAATAGAGTAAATCGTCACCCCTTTCTTTCTTGTCGGGTTTGCTAAATGTATGTCTAGCTTCGTAGAGGCGCATGGTACAGGTACGCTCAGGGTGATAGCTATATTTCTAGATGTCAATATTTCCGACTTTTAGGGACCTCTTTGGGAGACCTTATCGAAATTCAAGGTATCAACGACGTATTCAAGTCGTCACACAAACCGAATGCGCCATTGGTTGTCGGTGCTTCAAAGTCCTGCATTGGCCACACGGAACTTATTGCCGGCTTGATTGGTGTTCTTAAGACACTTGGCACTTTCACTGATGGCACTGTCCCGGGTTTGGTTCAACTCACAAAGGATAACATGAATCCTTCTCTTGATTGTAGTGTTGTTCCCCTGCATATCCCACACGAAAACGTTGTTCTGAAGCAAGATAAGAACAAACCCCTTCGTGCTTTAGTCTTGTAAGTCACTTATTTCCTCTGCCTTCACCATCTGAGTCTTTCCAGGTCCAATGGCTTTGCCGGTTCTATCGCTGGTGCTATTTTTGAGTCTCCCTCAGAGGGAATGCAACCTAAACCTGCCTCTCGCATACCCGAGAATACCCCCATGTTGTTTGTTGTCAGTGCAAAGAGTCCTGATGCTCTCACTGATTACCTGCACAAATACCTTGATTTCTGTCTCGGAGAATCGCCATCTCGTTTCCATGCCATTTGCTACACCAGCTGCGTAGGCCGTGAGCACTACCGTTACAGATTCGCCTGTGTGGCCCACAACATGCAGGATCTCATCGCTCGTCTCGAGGATCGTATCCAGAACCCCCCAAGGGATGTGGCCGGAAATGCACGCCGTATCCTTTTTGGTTTCCCTGGTCAAGGTTGTCAGTATCAAGGAATGGGTCGCTATCTGGCGAACCAGTATTCTGGGTTCCGCAAAATCCTGACTGAGGCTGCCACCGAGGCTTCAGCATTAACCGGATACCTTGTCCTACCATACCTTGTCGAAGACTCCGCACCTGGCCTTCTTTCGATAGACAACAGCGAAGTCGCCCAGGTCTGTATATATACTTTCCAATATGCTATGGCGACCTGGCTGGGAACTCTTGGGATCGAAGCTCATGCCGTTATGGGACACAGCCTTGGCGAAATCACGGCGGCTGGTAAGATATTATTTTTGGTATCTATTCAACTGAGTTTAACGTGTTTGTAGTTATTTCAAAGGCATTCAGCTTCGAGACTGGCTTGCAATTCGTAGTGACGAGAGCCAGAGTGCTTCGTTCTGACCCGGCTCATCCGGGTGGAATGGCAGCGATTGCCGCAACCGAAGCTGTTGTCACGCGGTACATCTCAGAAATGGGCCTGCAGGATCAAGTTTCAATCGCCGTCTACAATGCAACAGATAACAATGTGATCTCCGGTGACATGAAAGCCATTGAAAAACTGATGGCTGCCGTCAAACGGGATGGTATGCGAGCCACGAAGCTTGCCGTAGGGCAGGGTAAGGGATTTCGTGTTTCATTTGCTTTTGTCTGACAGTCCACAGGATTCCATAGTCATTCCATTTCCCCTGGGCTTCCGGCTCTCAAGCAGTGGATGGAGGATCATCAGTCATCAATGAAGGGTCTCGAAAAGACGTTCTTTTCCACGGTCCTCGGTATGGAGATGCCTAAGCAGCAGCGTCTGGACACTCAGTACTGGGTATGCAAGTCGTCCTTGTTTCATTGCAAACTAACCGATATATCCTTCGTCGTCGCAGGTTGACCACGCCAAGAACGCAGTTCGCTTTCTCCAAACAGCCCAGCTTGTGCACAAGTCAACCATTGTTGACGTCATCGTGGACATAGGACCTCAACCAACAATCTGGTCGAACATGCAAACCCAAGAGTTCGCCGGAAAGACCCGTCTTGCTTTCACAGGTAAACGTGGAAAAGATCAAGTCGTAGCCATGCTTTCGGGGCTCTCGGGCTTGTTTGAGCAGGGCTTCAGCGTTGATTTCGGATTGCTGCATGACGAAATGCCTTACACCTTTGCCATGACCGATATTCCGACATATCCATTCCAGCGTATGCACAACTACCCCACATTCGTTGCAAATCGGAACAGCCTTCTCGGGTTTAGTTCCTCCCCTCGAGTCGATGCATCTGTTCCACAATTTGTCATAGATCAGGCACTATGCAATTTCCTAGATTCCCATCGCATCGAGGGACGTCGCGTCCTTCCTGGTGCCGCCATGGTGGACTTCTTTGCCCGTGCTGCCGATAGTAAATCGGTGAAGAACTTACGCTTCCATGTACCTTTGGTATTGGAGAGTCCCGAGACACAAGCCCGCGCAGAACTCGACGAGAAGGGCTTCTGTCAACTAGTTCTGCAGGATGAAGCCAGCACCAAGATCTGCTCTGGCACCGTCGGCGATAAACCGTCCGTTTACTTGCCAAGGCGGATAGAGGCCGATAACTCTCCTATACATGTGATGTCAAAGACAGAAGTCTATCATTGTTTCAAGGAAGTTCAGTTTGGAGACCTCTTCCACACTGTACAGCAAGTTCGGTTCTGGGAAACTCATGCGGATGGTGTCGTACAAGTGAACCAAACGGATGATCCTTCTCATGACCGGATCAGGAAATTGGACGCCTGTCTGCATATGTTCGCCGCCATTTCTTCTCGGTTAGCACCTTCGACACCTGAAGGACAAGGCGCTTACCTTCCAACCTCTCTGGAGGATTTCGCACTTCATACAGATGACATGCCATACGACTTTACCTGCCGCTATTATCTTCCCCTTGAAGTCGGTCGTGGAGCTCGCACCCTAACGGCTTCCTTCGAGGTCTTTTCTGGGACGGGAGGGCTTCTTGTTTCTTGCAAGAAATACACCGTAGCATGGGTGCCTCGTGGTGTTGTTCATAGAGAGCAAGCTATGGACCTTGTCACGGAAAAGGATTCATGGTTTCGCAATGCATGGATTGGTCAACCGCTCCCTCGTTCAGATGCGTCCTACCACAAGTTCTGCGAGGTTCTGCATATCACCTGCGGATCATCGACTGAAGTTATTCAAGCGCTGTCTTCTGCCGCCAAGAAAACCACAACACTTCAGCTCTGCGACACAGCTGAAAGTAGAGATGAAGGCAGAGTCGTTTGGGATCACGAACTCAGTTCCACCTTTTCTGCGATGCAATGTCAAGACATGCTTGTGGTCGTGGATCTGACACGAGCCGATAACTTCCCTGGATCCAACGAATTTCAATCTATTTATGGGCGTATACTTTCACTCTTGGAGTTCATCGCAGAGGGAAAGTTCGACATTTCGTCCTTCCTGGTTCTTACTTCCTGGTCCACCCCAGTTGATTTGTACAAGGAGGGTCTAGTCCTCTTCTCAGATTCCGAGGCGTCGGCAAGCTCCCTTATTGGATCCGCTGTTCAGGGCATGTTGCGGGTTTTCCGGCAGGAAACTGGTCTCCTGTCCGCGGCATGGTGTCTTGACTTGCCTGATCTCAATATTCTCGATCAAAAAAGCCTCAATGACATCCTGATCGACGAAATTAGCGCAAGAATGCAGGGTTTGTTTTCCGATACCTTCGTTAGTTATCGTGAAGATGTCGCCAAAAAGTCACTGGTGCGACTTGTCTCGAGTTTGCAGCGGGTCGAAGGTGTCCCAACAGGGACAATTTCAGGGACAACCGTTGTGGTCGGATTGGGTTCCATTGGAATCAAGATAGCAACTGCTCTCATAGAACAGGGTGTTAGTCATGTTGTCTTCCTCAGTCGAGAATCAGAGGATGATGCAAATGTGAGTACTTCCTTCTTATTAATGAACATACATGCTGACGATGGTGCGGATCCAGAAGGAACTGTCTAGCCTTTCAGTGAACCGATGTTCATATCGTCAGGTTGACGTCTGCGATCCATTGGCTGTCAAGGCCGCATTCGCCGACATCGACGACAAGCTAGGGAACATAAAGCACATTATACAAACTGCTGAATCCGTGGCCATTGGATCCTATGAAGCTGTCCTGCAACCTAAAGTCCTTTGTGCCTGGAATCTTCACACGGCCAGTAACGAACTCGGCCTCTCCCTCGAGTCGTTTGTTCTCTTAAGCAGTATTAAGTGAGTGTCTGCTTTATTTAATTAGTCAACGTGGATTTACTTAGGGAAATCAGTGTGGTTACAGGTAATCCCGGTCACATGGCCGACGTCTCCGCGAATGCGTTCTTGGACTCTCTCGCAACTTATCGTCATAATTGTGGATTGCCTGGTATATCACTGCAGCTCGGCGATTGGGAATCTGACACGGACGATAGCATCTCAAAACGAATGAATCACTCGCGGGGAATACCCTTACTCGTAAAGGCCATGACCGTCCCTATAGCGTCGCAGGTCATCACACAACTGGATTTCGACAATATTTCTGCTACACCTTTCTTGGCTCGAGACCCCTTCTTTGCCTCTGTTCTTGCGTCGAAGGACTCGATGAGTAACAAGAAGCCCAAACTTTCCACCGAACAGGCCAACCAGCTCATCGTGAATATGCTTCGCGTGGCAATGGAACTTCAAGCTAGTGAGAAACTAGGTACGTTTCGCTTTTGACACACACAGATTTGTGCACCTTACTGTGAATTCAGATACCAACGAGCCCCTGACGTCTTGTGGTGCGGACTCGATTGCCTTTGCTCAATTCAAGGGTCAGGTGCTGAAAGAACTGCAAGTCGACGTCCCCATCATGTACCTCTCTGACGAATATTCCATCAATGACATGATTGTAAATATCATGGAGACCTATGGGGCTGCATAGTTTGGTAGCATTAGCTTATTTCGCTGTAGATATTACATAAACGCATTTCATAAATCAATTCAATTTTATCGTTATTCAAATACAGCATTGAGTTTACATATTTCGAACAGCAGATATTGAGAATGAGGCCACTGAGTACAAAAAGCAACAGATTTAAACATAGACTGGTAAAGCCGGGTTGAGAATGGTGAACTCAGTGCCAGTCGTAAAGTCAGTTTCATCGATGAGGAAGTCCTAGATAGAAGTTATACCGATGCACAGAACGCCATAAGTATCTTACTTACAAGCGGTGCTTCGACCAAATGTCCCTTCACCTGTCCCAAGCGATCTTTGACCCGTTCAATTGGGATGTCAGGCACAACGTGCCCTGTCTTGACCTTCGGTCTGTAAGTCTGTTAATGCAGGATGATAAGCATGGGAATTTTGATCAAGGGTTCGCGTGAAACCCACATCATAAGCGGCCCAGCTCTTCACGAGATCCGTAGGAATAGGACGGAAAATTTCCGTGAATATTTCGCGATTCTTTCTTGCAGTGTCTGTCCACAAACCAACTGTTTCATAGGAGAGAGGATCAGCCACGAGGCGGTCTTCCCGAGAGTCAGTTTGATCCTCATTTGGACAAGGTGCAGCACGCATGAAGGAGGTCACTTGGGGCTGACGGCTCTCGGATTTTTGAGGAGGAATCAAACCAAGATGCTCTAGAAGGAAAATATGCTTGATTAATGTAAAACGAGCTTATGGGACAAAATGCTACCTTTGTAAAGTTGTCGGCGAAGTGTGGCGGCAAAGCGGGAGGCTTGGTACGACCTTCCGCCCATGTTAGAATCTATGAAATCATCATCCTCGACGACGAGGCAGATTTCAGAGTCACCGTCTCCCTGGACAGACGATTCATTGCCCTGACCAACCTGATTTCAAAGAAGGGCACACCTTTTGACTGCGATCATTGAGGTTGGCTGAACCCATCTGGGAAGAAATCATTAGACTTTCAGTTCAGTAAGGCAATTATGTACATACGATAACACGGCGATCATCAACGATCATGACCTTGGAGTGGATGTACAAGACTTCGGAAACATAGCTAGGAAGCCAAATAGAAATCACCATTTTATGGTAAGAGTTGAAATTCAACTCACGCATACAACTCTTCTTGCTTTGAGCCGAGCCAAACCTCATCTCCAAGTGAAGTGTTATCAGCTAACGCATGTTGACATACGCTATCTGAAACGCTATCATCGTTTCTCACATTAGCCGAGGCTCTCTCGAATCGTTCCACCATTTCTCGGGCAGCACGTTCGTCCTGCGGAATAGTGACCTTCTGCATGACCTGGGGCTTGTCAGACGGAAAGAGGGACTCCTCCTGAGGCTCGCATATGACGATTTCTCGCTGGCCAGTTATATTGTCACCTGCCATCCACTGACGTGCAAGTGCTACTTGCGCCTCATAAAATTTGACGCCAGAGATATTTTCCATCTGCTCAATGAGGCCTATTCGATAAATAAGCCTAGATAAATCACTACTGGTTGAATATCTTACTGTTAGGGGCGTTGATACGGTCGTAGGAACGAAGGTGATAGAACCGGATGTAATCGGTTCTACAATCAACAAGCTCATGAAGACAAATTCGAGTTATAGATAACAGATGGCTTACGGTTCATAACCCGCCTTCCGTATTTCTTCATAGATACTGTTTCCACCACGGTTGATTGTACGGAACTGAGCCGCCATGATGACTTTGATCCCACCCTCACTCTTGATGTCTCCAGCGAAACCTGGCACTTCTGGGATGACGACGACTATCTGTTGCGGCCAAGTCATGAGAAATGTTATGCAGCCTGAATAAAATGTACCTTGAATCGTTGCCCCTCTTTGGCAGCACGGATAATACGCTCCGTGAGGGCTTTTGCAATCTGATTTTCAATGGCCCCGCCGCTCTTCGTGTTCGAGATACTGGGAACGACAATTTGAATTACAAAATATAACGAAAAAATAAAGTATCTTACAAGAATTGATTTTCTGTCCAAAAATGAGTAACTTTCAGAAGGAGAGTGCCAGATGTAGAACATACCAATGTAGATGTAGTGCTCCGCTTCTTTGATCAGCTGGATGTCTGGTCAGAGCGTTAGGGGTAATAATGAGAAGGATACGGGCTATTACTCACAAGCATCCTGTATGCTATGCTCCGTCAAAACACCATGACTCCAATCACACACACTTCTGACGACTTGCACACGACAAGACCTTGAAGAGACCTCCTTGTGTTCACGACCTTGTTCACGACCTTGACCTCCATACCCACCACTACGGTTGTCGTCATCGCCGGATTCGTGTCCGAAAGTGCCATGCCATTTCTGCTTGTACTTGTGACCCACTTCATGGAAATGTGCGAGATGGGGATGTTCTATTTGTAAGACATAACGGTTCAGGCAGGGACATTAACTGTACAGGGGCAAGCATACTTACTTAAAATTGCTTCGTTCGGGGCATTTTCGGGCTCGTGAGGGAAGGCAAGCCAGAAAACATTCCTAATTATTTAAAAGTCAATGGATCGAACAAGGACATCGTAAATATAACCCACTCGCGGTCACGATACTGATAGGGTTATTATAATATATTCAGCCAATATATCACTTTTGGATTGATATGAATCACCTTTCGCTTCTTGATCTCGTTCCAGCGCTCGACAAAGTGTTGAGCGATATCCAGCACTACAGGGCCTTCAAGAGTCATATGGACCTATTCGACGTCAGGAAAGTCTCATACAAGGAAACTCAATGCTTACATCATGCCATGGCATCCTTGCAACATCCTGAATAGATAGAGCATTGCTTACATAGTCTCCAACCTCCTTGAAGTCCATTACGCGTGCATTGTTGTAGTCTTGACCTGGAAAAAGTGACTTGGAGAAGTCAGTGGGATGCACGTCTGCGAGGGGATGGTTGTGAGTATCCCAGCGTCCGAAGCAGAGATCAAGGCCGCCAATAGCCGCATATCGATTGTCGACAACGACAACTTTTTCGTGATGCGACCAGATTTGAACGCTATCTGCTCAATGTTACACACCATTCTACGATGGAAGGTGAAAAGAATAAACCTTTTGCCCCGATATGGTCAGGGTGACGGATGCACTGAATGTTTTTGTGAAGATTGTCAAACACGTATTTCGTGTGCTTCGAGCTCGTCGATAGAGTTTGAGTGACCTTTTCATCCTAAGGTGAAATACTGAATAAGGGTCATTTAAGATGACCCACCTCCTTGTAAACAACGATATGTATCTGAACACCTTGCTCTGCCTTTTTCTTCAGGAGATGGTCAAGGCGCCATTCAGAGAAATAGGCAGGAGGTCGACGCAGGTATAGCTCAGGGGAAAGCCACCAATCCTAATACAGACCATGAGGGCATTGGATTAAAACGTCAAATAGGAGCCATACTAAGATGAAGATACACTCCTGTGCACTGTCGATTAACTCAGATAGGGCCCACATATAATCATGTCCATCGACATGCCTGTCTCGTGTTTAGACGGACTAAAGAGGTCTAGAAATTTGCACAACAAACCACTTCACTGTGTTGCCAGAACGTTCGCCAGCAAAACTGGTGAATCTGTGGCCTGCGCGAATTTCTGCTCTCAAATGATCTTGAGCCTGTTCTTCGGGATCGTCGTGACGACCTTGAGAAGGAGTATCAGGTTACGACGATCAAGGCTAATCAACCCCATAGGTCTCACGATTTGGATTCAATATTCCTGATCAAACAAGAGATAAGGATACAAGCAGTCGAGGGTTCAGATTCATGCTCACCAATGACCTCCGCCCGAGTATGATCGTAGACTTTCTTGATTAAACTCTCTGTACCGCGTTGTGCCACTCCCCCATGGATCTTTGAAATAAAGGAAGACATAGCTGAGATAGGACGTCGACGTTCTCTCTTTGCGGACCAATGTGGTGTTGATAAGACAACTGAACCATTTCAATCTGGCCAAATTTGGTTGAGCTTTTTGATGTCGGCATACTCGGTCTTCCCGGCACCCCTGTCTTCCAATTGCAATTAATCTTGCAACCGACTCTCAACGATGGAGTTAGTATATTGTAAACAAAGGGTAGTAGGCACGATCTCCGGCACGATGTGAATCCATGGGTGCACGGGAAATGTAGATGTGGAATACCTTAGATGGAGAAAGTCAAAGGCTGATGCTCGGCTCAGAACTGGAACGATAGGCGCTTAAAGCTTCAACGTTCAACGATCGGATCAAATCACCACTTGTAATAAGCACCACAAATACAGTGAGAGAACTCTAATGGCCTACTTACTATTATTTATCCAAACTTGGGTTCATCGTGAATTCGACGGTTGCATATTTGTTACAGTATTCCGCCGTAAACTGGAACGAATCTATAGCTTTCCCAGTCAAGGGCGGCGAATGTAAATCTGTTACAAATAGGATTATCTGCGTGGTGCGTATCTTGTGCATCTTTAACTTATTAGACAATAGCCGTGTTATAATACACTAGAAGTGGACCCGTGCTCCGCACGGCCTAGGATTTTTGCCCTATAACAGAACCTTATCTTTCTTGCTTTCAATCTTCCTTGCTCGAAGTCTACACAAACTGTTCATGAATGAGATTACGCCGCACAATATTATATTATGTGCATTGAAATCAAATTCACTAGAAACAACAACCTGTGTTCATGCTGCCGACGTCTTTAACATATTTGTCGATGACTGCCCCAGTACAAAAACAAATGAGATATCCCGCCTAAATACATATCGGAACGAGGTATATGAAAGCCCTGGTGCAAGAACTTGGAGCCTTCGTGAAGCGGAATTCGATAATGAGCTGGATAGAATGCTTTATGGGTGAAGAAGAAGAGTGTCACCCTTTTCTGGATTCGATTCTCCGCTAACGCGGCCGGTTCGTGCGAAGGTCGTGAGATCATCCACTTCAATAGACTTGGGCGCTTGTTCGCTTTGATCAACAAATCGGTTGATCGTCGTTTGTACACTGATCTCATGAAGTGGGATGGGTTGATGCGATAGTCGATTCCGTGTTACTGTTCGGAGCGTTGTACTTGATTCTGAGCCTCTACGATCAACTCGTACGATTACCAGGTTGAAGGTAATGCCCTTCAAAAAAAAACGTCAACAACTTGAGGCCGACGTGAAAGACCACTCTTACAATAATTTGTACGATCTTATCAAAATGAATGAGTCCAATGGAGAAAGCGACATGAACTACACAGACGCACCGCATTTGACACCCCGTATTGTCCATTATTTGAAGCCAAGTAAAGTCCGAATAGAATGATAATGGAGAGCGTATACATCAGTCCTGATTCGATAAGAACTACTAGCACATTTGTCAAGGGTGAGTTAGGCATGAAAAGTTGGCCCTTTCCAAGGTTGCTGCGAATCTTCCAAATGCGGTACACGATTAATGCTGCTCGAAAGAAAACTGTAAGCATTAGGGTCGGTAACACAAGGAGATTTCGTACAAGTTGTGAGTACATTCGTAGCAAGCGTCAAGCAAAGCATACAGGTAATGAATGGAATAATGCTTTTCGCATTGAGGAGTTTTCCGGATGTGTCTAGCGTTGCTTCTAGTTGAATTGTTATAGCCCCACAAACTGCATAGGACCTCAGTTTGTTATCGCGAGATGCCAGGATATTTTGTTACCTGTAGTCCCAAGCCAGAGAACAATGGGAATGACAATGACGAACCAGTTTCGATTGTATATCACCCAGCATCGGAATAGCTTCAACATCATAGAAACGAATTTAATCCTGGGATGGAGTTCTAAGCTCATTTTACACACCAAAATGCTATCTCCAACAAATGTTTGTGCGACATAACATCCCATTTTCACTACATTGATCCAGCTGGAGGTTTTGTTGAAATTCTCGATTGCCGGGCCATTATACCAGATGAAGGCCTCTAGATTATGTCGCAGATGAAAAGCAACATCTAATGACGCAATAACAAACATGAGCAGGCAGGCGGCAATCATTTTGATATTCAGCATTCGCAGTGGCTTGAAGTGTCCTTCAGTCCAAAGCAAAGTCCGCAGGCATCCGGTAAACGATACGAGAAATATTCCTATATAAACTTCAAGGTCAGATTCAATGGATACGTACACGATGTTGCGTGCTTACTGTCACACAATGGGGAAAGTCCATAGATTTCAACCACTTATGCATGGTAGAATGAGATGGCTTACCCATAAAAGACACTTTCCATGAAGAGGCCCACCACTTGGGCGGTGTCTATGGGAATATCGTTTTTGGACATCGGTATGCGTGGGCAGGGCTACAATGAGTTGCCAGAAAGTTTTGAATTCATTTTATATACAGTCCTGTCCACCAGTGGATTTAATATTAATAATGGGGATAAACTTAGCAAGTGATAAGGCACATCGTGATCCACCAGATTGCATCATGACCAAATACGAACTTTCCTTTTCTTAGTAGAGTTCATATTTTCACGCTTTTCAAGCCCGCACAGACCGGCTTGCGCCGCACAGGGCTGCATTCAGAAGGAAATGAATGCAGTTCTCAGTTATTCAAACGCATCGGACCCACCGTCCACGAAGGAAAAAATTCCAACTCTTTGATTACCCAAAGACGTTGCTAGCCACGGACAGCGTAGGAGATGGTGCGAGTGCGAAAATCAAGGGAGTGATACTAATTTCGCAACATCTGAGTGCGGGAATTTCTGTCTTGTTCGGTACCTTTGTAGGAAATAAGGTTTACTTAAAAGTATACAATCTCAATCAATTAAAATAATTTTACAGCTGAACTGAATTATATTGTACGCAGACTTTACAGCACGAAAGTATATCAAAGATCGATGATCGATCAATTATGTGTAAGCCGGGGACCCCCGATAGCCGACGATGATTGCTTGCGGTTGTCTACGGTAGACCCCGGTGATTATTGGCATACGGATGCGACAGAACTCCGTACCATTCGCCCGGTGTTTTCTCTGGTCTAGTTGCGCGCAGTTGAGTTGCGAACTTTTTGCCCCTTAAATTACCTAGGTTCCTGGCATCAAGGAGTAGTACGGAGTGACTTCCCCCCCAGGATTTTGAAACGCCCACGTTCCTTTCTTAATCGAGTTATCAATTCAGCGTCTGGTTCCAAAAAGTCATTGGATCGTCTACAGCGCCCAAGTGGCGTTGCCTGCGGAGCAGTGTCAAGTGAAGAACCTCATGTTCTCGGATGTATTTGAGAGAGCGGTGTAGAGGCGCAGTTAGTGCCTTGAGCAAATGCATCCGTATCTCTATTAAGCACGGATCAATGATTATATACACCTATGTATACCTTGCAGCCCTAACACCACATATTCTCTTGTGGTTGCGACGAAAAGCACTCGCAAAATGCAATCCCTGCATCTTTGTATTGACTTGTGGGTTCGACGTCAGGCGAAAAGGACGGTTACGAACGGTATGGTGTACGGATTTGCTCTGAGAAAGCCTCTAGTTTGGACATTGCGAACAATCCTTCAAATGTCCGAGTTCTGAACGTCAACCCCCCTTGGCTTGAACGATTGCTGAATTTTTTGAGGTCAACCAGATGACCCCAAAGTCGGAACATAATGACGGATATGTGGTGGCACAAGATCCTCGGGCAGGCGAGCAATCGTATCGAGTGGGGCACGCTTCGTTAGGGCCAGGAGATTAAGACGAAGGTTTCGAATGGTAGGTTCTTCTGTTGGTATGGATTGAGGGTCCCGTTCTGACTTAGTCAAGAAAGCGGTTTCGCCTTCTTCAGATGCCGTCTCGTCATGCGTGGAGCCGTTCCTCCCAGCAACCAAGTCTTTTTGCGCTCGCATCCTCCGATCTAACTCAGAAATAACGTTTGCCACATATTCCAACACTTCACCAAGCTCCTCTGGACCTTCGACTTCATATTCGTTCAGCCTACTAGCCGCTCCTTCCACCGTTCTACTCAAACCTGCATCCACACTAGCCCATGTCTGCTCAGGTTCCTCAACCTCCATGGCATCAGGTTCGTCTGCAGTTCTGGGAGTTCCTGATTCGCATTTAACTTTCGATGCCCTCTGATTTCGCCTCTCCTTGAATCCTTTTCCTGCCCATTCTTCCTCGCTAAGAAATAGTTCATCAGGATTTTTGAGTAAAGATCCCATGTCAATCTTGTTTAGCCTGATATGAAGTAGAGACGAAAGAGCAATGAGAGTGGTTGGATACATGTGCACAGAAGCTGCGACTTGAGTAGCGACCGTTCCTTTGCGGGGGTCAGAGTGACTTGGAGGTTTGTGACCTTTTTGTCTGAACAGTTCAGATGCCGTCTCGCGAAGTAAAGAATGTCGCCCATCAGTTAAAGGGTCGATGATATTGTCGACAATCCACCGCGGAAGCGACACTCCCAGAGTCCCACACTCCTCAGAGGTCGAAGTGAACGGTCTGGATAGTTCCTGCAGGGTTGAATACAAGTGAAGATGGTATCCAATGAGAAGCGATTTAGTGCTTGCCTCCGTATAAAAATGTTTTCCACTGACGAATTCCCCCAGGCTTCTAAGATACGCAAAGCCTTCCGGTCCTCCATAAACGACATCTTTCAAATACTCTTCTGCCTCCGCCGCTCGCATGTCCGTCCAATAACCTTTCGTAAGCAGATTTGTAACATTTAATTCGTGCGGCACGCCGCTCTTTCCAGCAGAATGTCCGTCCTCCCCGATTTCAGCCTTCAACTTGGCTTCCAAGTCTAGCGCATTCTTTGTCAGTTCCAGGCTCACTTCTTGGTCCAAACTTTCCTTGACTTCGACATGGCCATTTACAGCAGTCGCAGTCAAACCACGTCTTTCCATCTCTTCTGCCAATGCTCCTGCAAGGACGGAAAAAGAACCGAAATCAAGAGCATGCGGTTCACGTGGAGTTTGCCATGTCGGTACATCAGCGACGTCTTGCTGGTCGTCTTCTTTTTCCTTTCCCCTTTGACGGGATGGTGCATTCCGGTTGATAACCCAATGGCGTCTCCTAAGGGCCGGCTGCGATTTATTGCGAAAGTCTGGTGTAGGAAGGGTAGGCGGCAAGTGATCCAGAGATATGGCGGTAGAGGACGATACAGGCATTGGATTTGATTGTGAAGGGCCCAACAACAGTGGCAGAGAATGGAGTTGAGGTGTTGATGGTGTTTGGGAAGAAGGAGGGTCCGTTCCTGGGAGTGGATCGGGGGGTGGCTGGTAAAGGGGAGGATACAGGGGAACCAGTTGTGGTCTGGAAGGAAAATCTGGGACAAAGAACGCTAATACCGAGAAGGGATCTTCCACTAAAAGTTTTAAACATCTGTCACCACGAATTCTATACACAAATTAGCGCCCTACTTTCAGTGTAGTCGAGGCTCCCATCCTGAAGAAGGGGTGGTCCGTCACGTTCAATGCGCATTCGCTCCTTCTTAGTTTTATAACGTTTGCCTGAAACCAACTCTTCAGAACTAAAACAGGCGCTCGTACAAGAGAGTCAAACCTTTCAGCTTCAGCATCAACATAATTTTCGCCCAATCAGACCCCGGGGGAAATGCTCCGATCCCGTCTTTCGAACCAGGAAGGCCGCCATCAGGTTCGAGAGACTCTGAAAGGGTATTTGCATTTTTCTCTCTCTTGTAGGGTCCTCTGGGTCCTCGCCGAGTAGAAACTTGATGAGGTTGAGGTGGAGGCGCGGAGACAGATCTTTCGGGAGCGACGGAACCGTCAACTTCCATTGGTGTGGCTCTGTTACCATCCTCATCTTGATCCACATTAACAGGCTCTTCGTCTTCCTTTTCAACGTCTATTGTCCAGTCAGTTTCATACTGGATGACCGTAGCAGCAGCCTTGTTGATGTGGTCTAACCCCCACAATGCTATTCGGTCCGCTTCTGTGTAGTAGATGGAACCAGGAGGATTAAATGCTTTCGCGTTGTTTATAACCAACTTGAAATCCGACTGAGATAGTAGTTAGTGAGTAATTCAGGGTATATGGGGTGCCACTCACAGTGAATTCATCCAGAGAACGATATTTCCCCCTTTTAACCTTGTTGGTCATAGTCCCAAAGTCCATGCGGACCTTGACAACGTCAGAGTATCCCGGGACATTAGCGACATCTACCGGCGCGAGAAAGAACGCATAGTCGTCTTTCCTGCTCGCAAAGAGATGAGCAAAGTGCACTTCCAAAAAATGAGAGAACGTAAAGAACCTCTTGATTTGAGTGATAAGTTTCGTCAACACTTCCTTGAGTGGTTTGAGCTTAGTTGGTCGGGGTGTTTTCTTTTCCTGAGCATCATCCGGATAGATTGAACTTGCATGGGAGACACTGTGCTTTGGTTTCGTGATGGTGGTCTGTGAGTTTGAGGCCTTCAGACTCTTGAGAGATGGTATAACGAGGGTCAGCCCAGAGCCTGTTGGTTTTGGAATGTAAATCTTCGGTGATTCGAGTTGTAGATTGGATGATTCCACGTTTTCATCCATTCGTGAATACTTGGGTCGAATTCAACGGACTGTTGTGCGGCATCACGTGTCGTTCAGTTGACAACTTCCATATTGAGCAATATCCATTATGAACCAGTTCGGTTATCAATCCAAGGATTCTTGCGCAGCCAAGTAAGATCCGGTAAGGAATCCAACACAGCCTACAACCCGATATATATTTCATCTTATCAATGAGAGAGTCAAGCATGTGCCATGGAGACCACTTGTAATATGCCTTACTCTTTCGGGTCACTCCAATATTAATTAATTTTCTCCAATGATCCGTTGCTGGACATTTGCAGCCACAATAACATCCGGAGACATTACGCAGGCCTCCGGAAAGGAATGCAGATGAGACACAGCATCAGACTTGTCAGAATTTTTATTCGCAGCTGACTGTACCGATGGGAGTCGGGCTTACTCATGCCCGGTGGGGAACACCGCCACTTACGATTATGGAGAAAAACAACTCTCTTCATTACAAAATTATTAATCCGTAAGTGGTACCTCATGTTCAAGTCGTGTCGAGGCTCTCCCTTCACATATGACCTCATAATACTAGATGATTTAAAATTCAACGGGGTACAGGCTGCGACATACAGTACCGCTGAGCCAGCTTCTATGTCTGGTGAACCAAAACTTGTTCCAGAAGATCGCCAGGAATGAAACAAGTCAACATCTCGGTGCACGAGGCAGCAATGCAGCGACACTGCTCTCTGCCGCTTTGAAAAGATCTTCGGCGCCACCCAAGTTCATTATGAAATCTGTGCCATGCACACATTGTGTCACTCCGTGAATTAATTCTGCATACGACAGACGATGTCACCTCAGTCTACAGTCTCTAAATCTCTTGCACGCGTGCCCATCGCTCCCGACCGCAGTTACCATGTGGAGCCTTTACATGTCGGCTTGGCGTCAAACGGTACACACTCCGGTGGTCCGGGGCTGGTACAATTAATTTTTACCTCCAAGATTATTTAATTTTATTTGTTCCATCTGGATGAGGGGATCATTAAATGCAAGGGGCAGTGGAGCACCGTAGCACACGAGTCCCAAGTCCTGGTCTGTGTCAAGGCTTCCTGATTGTAATGCGGAATTCTATGACGACGAAAGTGAGGAAGACAAGCGTTCACGTACTGTAACATATGGTTCTGAAATCACAGGACACGCCTCTATTGAAATGCCGAGGGTTTAGAAACAGAAGTGTGACCGTGGAAACTCAAAGTTTGTGAGTTAGCCGTTTCCCGTTGCCATCGAGGAAGGGTAAAAATGACATATCTTCGGCCGGATTCGACAACCGTTCTCCATAAAACAATTAAACAACCAGTTGAGGTCCGATTTTCGGGATGGACTGGCAATCTCATAATGGATCTAGCATCTCGGATCTGGTGCACGAAACTGACATATGGTCTGCAGAAGGATTATTGGCCGATCGGCTATTGCGCGTTCCATGCGCGCAGTGTTTGAAGATCGTTAATGGACAGAACGTTATTTGGTCTCATTTTGCGTTGCAAAGTGTTATTATCGGCTATTTCTATACTTACACATGGCTTTCCAACCTCCCGTTTCTTGGGTCTGTCTCTGTTCTTGATTCTTCGACTCCACGAAGCTCAAATCCTGATGTATTTACTTGCGTTCTAGGTTCTCGTCCTTGTTTCTCTCCGCCATATTATTTTCTTTCAGCCTGGATGGAAAATTCGAGGCCACCTTCTCCAAGTAATTATCTCCCACTTCCCAAGTACCCTGCGTTTCCGACATTGCATCCTCCAACAATAGGCGAACGTGCCCGTCCTAGAAGAGCACCATCACCGCCCAAGGCGACAGAGGACGAACACAAAAAGCAAGACCCACTGACTCATCGTTTTTCCGACTCACCTCGTGATACTGCCGTTGCTCCCGAGTATCAATCGCCACGGGATTCGAGTTCCAGAAGGCGGCGCGGAGTAGGAGAGCGTACTTCAGAGGAATCAATGGCAAAACGTATCCGCAGGGAATCACCCTCTGCATCACACAAATCGAAACTCCCATCAAGTCCGGAATCTGACTCCCAAGCTGATTTGGCTGACAATGAGATGGACGCAAAAGCTACCGACATGAAGGAGCAAGCGGAGCCCGCTCCAGCGCCAAAGAAGAAACGGACCCGTACGTTAACGACACCCCACCAGTCTGCTGTATTGCATGCCCTTCTTGCTCAGGTAAGTTTTCTCAGATGGAAAAGTTGAGACTCAAAAGGAATGTCTTCATTAGTCGCGCTTCCCAACCACCGCTATGAGAGAGGAAGTTGGACGATCCATTGGGCTCAGTGCGCGGAAAGTGCAGGTACGTGCCATTGTTTCCCTGTCAATTACATACAATTGAAAATTTGAATAGATTTGGTTCCAGGTAAGTTCGGTTGCTACATAACAACTATGGAAACTGGCTAAGCTCGGCCTTCTCTTCTCAAGAACCAGCGACAAAAGGCGAGACGGCCACGCAACCAAGGAAGCACAGTCGTAAATCGAACCCAATATGGACCCTTCGCAAGTGTAGCCGAATCTTCCTCGGTTGGTGTTACCCCTTATTCAAATGTCTACTGCGATGTAATGACCCCACTCCCGCAGAGTGTCAACAGATTCGAAGATCATGGAACGACAACAGCTTATTATTCTGGACGGCATCCAATAGAGAGATCTAATATCCCGCCCGATATACCGGGTTTACTAGGTCCAGGCATGCCAGGAGCACCGATGGGTTATCCTATCCAAGGATACCGCCAGGTGCTCCCTACCCCACCAACGAATGCACCTGTTGGAGAGTCGTCCTGCTCGGGGAGTCCAACAGGGTACACAATTCGGCAATCAGCCCGTTCCTCTGTACATCGACCAGCCCTACCTTCCGTACGACCATCACCCTCACCGCATATGGATGTGCACGAGCGGGCTTCACGCACTCTGCCACCCCTTCTCCCTACTCCTTCGAGCTCGAATACTATGCACACATTTGCAGGGCATCCTAACCTAACGCAATATTCAGGACACTCCCATCACCGATCGCTTTCTCCGGAACAAAGGTTTGCCCACTACACTCCGGAGTCCTCTTCCCGTGTCCCTTTGGGTATTCCTCCCCCATTTACCCTCCAGCCAGCTCCACAGTGGGACGAGTCCGCATATCATCTGCGCCCAAGTACGTCGTGGTCAACGCTCAGCTCATACACTTCCAGAGGCGGATCAAGATCACCGTTAGCCTCTCGAAGGGACTCAATGGGAAATATCAACCGGGAAGGCCATCCTGATTCCTACTACCTTTCCGAAAGGAGGTCGCTTCTGCACGCTTCTATGCCGTCTGGGCCCTCTGCTTCTGCGTCGACACCCCAACGGTCTGGCCGTTATGACCCCATCCGTGCGACCTTCCTACCATCCGCCCCCCCAGTAACGTTCCGGCATGTCCGCGGCGAGGAAAGCAGCCAAAGTGATAGAGATGAGCGGCCTATCCGAGACTCTACGATGTCTCACTAGGCATGATTTTTTCGGCCCCAAATCCTTAATTTCACCTTGTGGTCTTGTCCCGTTTCGGCTCACGTTTCTGATGAATCGAGCCATCATGTCACTCCAGTTATGTTCTTCCTTCACGATACGACCGCATAAAGTGAGTTCCATTCTTTCAGCTTGCCTAAAATGTGCGAGCAGTGTCTGGAACTCCCAGGAGTTAATAACGCCTTAACCTAACCCGTCATGCGATCTGCAGGTTTGCAACCCGATCTCTTGTTATGTGTGTTCTAGATTCCGTCCTATGAACTACTCTCCGTCACTCCTTGTTCAGATTCCACTCCCTCCAGGTTTCCAATCCTTACCTGATCACGTTCTTAGGTTATTTTAATCCAGTTCTCTTCAATTGATATATCCATACCCCACATACCCTTAATTATTTACTATGCATCTCATGTCGAGTATTATTGTTCTGTAATTGAAGTATACTCCGTATTCATGTGAGAAATCTTGCTGAGAAAGGTTAGTGCCTAATTGATTCTTATCGGCACAAAAGACAAGAGTGTTCTTCGACTACTGATGTTTCATCAAGTAATAACATATGCCAATCGGTCATGACGGCAATGGCTTCTCCAGACAATAATGAAAGGCCAGTGACTGCGGTTTATTTCACCGAGCCAGGTCTTTGGGTCCTGGAATTCTTCGTATTCGGTAGTACTTTACCCTGCAGTTTGTCCTAGCGAAGGTTACAGCACTGCTGCGCCTGGTTTGTCTATTTTGGCATTTAGATTTTGCGTGCAACAGAGACAAAGAAGTCGCCCCTTAACACACGACACTAAAACGTCAAACCAGCAACCACATGAGATGTTGAGTGGGTTTACTGTGGCAGAGTTTCCCCCAAAAGGGCTCGATGTTTGGACACTCGTTCCAGGTAGAAGCGTTGAAAGCTGTGCAGTAGCACGTGAAGGACGCAAGTTATGACGGATTCATATCTTGATAACCAATCCGGCAAAGGGTTCTGCGAAGCAGAACAAAAAACGTCTTCGACCAGAAGAACCGCAGCATCTGGAATCCAGGATGGAAGTGACGAACTTTCTGATTAGACCACGATACATATCCAGGAGTTTCTGCTCCCCCACCCCACGAATTGATGGAGCGGCCAGGTTACAATGAACATGCGGGCTGCGCACTGCTAACTCGGAGTTTAGAATGCCCGGGAGAGCACCGAGTGTATACTGAAGTTTAACGTACTTTGCAGGAAAATTTGTACTACTAAACTAGGAAATCTATGGGACAAAATGTTTGGTTATGAAGGGACAACATATCTCACGTTTTAAATGCTATGGATGACGTTTAATACCAAAGATAATAGGGACCAATGTCCGAACTCCGAAAATACCCACCACCGCTCATGAAAGGGTGGAGCCACTTGCTCCCTTACTCATGTCTCTGAGACACCTTCGATGGGATGATCCTCGTACATTGTGGTGTACATGATGGGCCCTGACAGAAGTAAAATATGTTCGGGCTGTTACCGCAAGCGATGATCCCAATTCTCCGAGTTGGACAGACATGACAGATACGGGTGTGTACAGTTAATGATCTCAAGTTAAATGAATAGGCTTACAGCTATCAGATAATTCGCTATATATATGTTTGGATATGTAAGGTTTTGGCGCACAGCCAGTTGTTATGCTATCGTTTTGCTTGAGTGAATCCCGCGTTTCTTGAAACCTAATTTAGGAAATACCCCTTGATGGACCTGTACATAATTATGATCTGTACCTGTCATTATACCACAACAGCATCAATCAATAAATTACCATATATAGAATTTCACGCAAAGTTCGTGATCGTTGGTTGCAATATCACAAGATGAACAAAGTCCACAGGACCGTCCTGGACCGTCCCTTGTGCAGTTGATCAGGGTTGAATGTGTCAAAAAAATTGTTTCGTAACCTGGCATGAAATTTATTATCTGGGAGGTTGGCGACAGTGGTCTTGACTACCACGTTACGTGATGCTCAAACGACATGTCAACTTTTTGTATGAAGACGCGTTGCAACTTATCATAATCAATTAACATGACAACCTTAATACCCAAATTTTCTCCATCCCATCATGACCGACGACGGAAGTCGTCTTCACATCCACAATGATGGTAAACAATAACCGTTGAAATATCATATCGCAGATTCAACTATCTAGAATGTTCATGTATTTCCCGCGAGACGCTTTTCTGCGGCAACTCTGGCACGCAATCGAGCTTGTCCCCTTAACTTGGCTTCCCTTTCCTCTAAATCGGTGAGAGAAGTTGTACTAGATCGACTGGACTGTTCTTGGCCAAAAGGTCTAGAATACGAAGATCCGGGAAGGTCGCTACGCAGCTCTGCCTCTCTCTTCTCGCGATTTAAACGGGCAAGCAGTCGAGCTCGACCCTCCAAGGTCATGTCCGCATTAGCTGACTCCTGTTTATCTTGGCGTTCTTGGCATAAGTTTGGTGGGTCGAGTGGGGAATCACCCTTCTTTCTGAGGATTTCAGGTTGATTCGAATCTGGAACCGATGACAGTGAAAAAGGCATACCGCCAGTGGGATTTGAAAGTCGATCCCGTGACGATATGCCAGTCAAACCGCGTCGTGAACCAGTTGGAGCCAGTTCAACACCATGTGTGTTTCTTCCTAGGTGCGCATTGATGGACTCGAGGAGCGATTTATTGCGTGGAAGTCGCATTTTTGCGGTGCTGACGAGGAGTTCAGCTGTGGGCGGGTTTGAGGGTGTATCACTGAAAGAATCCATCTGAAGATTTGATCCATCCTCACTGAGGGCTGCAGATATTAGCTGAGAAGCAGCAGCTCGCTCTTTCGTTTCGGCATTGCTTGCGACCGAAACAGTTTGGTTGGGTAGGGGGGTTGAACACTCCATTCGAGGAAGTCCAGATTCATTGGAGTCGAGTCCACGACCTTCGTCGGGATTGGGATCTGTTGGATCAGGTTTGTTCTCTCTTCCGTCCACTGACCTCTCAGGGGATGTGGGATTCATCCTTGACGGCGATCGAGATAATGAACGCGAGCGCCGATGTGTATCCATTTCCTGACTCCTAAGAGACGTGTATGGACAAGGCGATGACGGATGGCTGTCATTGAGATGCAATCTTGACTCGTTAGGTAAAGACGGAACGCCCGGAGGAGAATCGTACTAGGATAGGAATTAAATTAATTAGTGTTTGGTTGCAGGTCGACAAAAAGACGTAGACATGCCTGTACTACAGAATCATAAACAAAGAGATCTCTATAGGGAGACCGCACGTAACTGTACACTTCTGACGAGAGGCAGGCATCAGTCACCCGTGGTTAGAAGGGACAAGAAAACGCACCATGGGCGAAGTGTTCTGCGTTTCGACGGCTAGAGCGTGGTTCGTCCATATCAAGAAATTCAGATATTAGTTTAACAGCTGACTCAGAACGAATATCGATCGACTTCATCAGATGAACTATCAGCGTAGTAAGAAACTGTTTGGCAGAATTAGCGCGATAACAATCACGAAGAATTTTAGAAAACGCACCTCTACATCAAGGTTCTCCCATACTTGTAATTCTCGACGGAGAAAA
>Ga0307508_10000921_pt1 | contig 34235 bp, 23 predicted proteins | sample 9_EM_MG_FD_203089 | JGI IMG/M metagenome (GOLD analysis project Ga0307508, IMG submission 203089) | Populus trichocarpa ectomycorrhiza microbial communities from riparian zone in the Pacific Northwest, United States - 9_EM | ecosystem: Host-associated > Plants > Roots > Unclassified | place...
GAATGACGTTAAGAGCGCTCCAAAATAAACAGGAGATAGAAATAGTGGCTATTAATGACCTTACCGATATCGGGCTGCTCACCCACCTGTTTAAATACGATACTTCGCACGGTAAATTCCCGGGCACGGTGGTGCAGCAGGACAACGGTATTGTTGTGAACGGGCAAAAGATCCTGTTACTGAGTGAAAAAGACCCCGAAAAATTACCCTGGCAGGAATTGGGTGTAACCTTAGTGATAGAATCCACCGGGCGCTTTACCGACAGAAGCAAAGCGCAGCTCCATATTATCGCCGGTGCTAAAAAAGTGCTGATAACCGCTCCTGCTACGGGCAATGTAAAGACAATTGTATCGGGTGTCAACAATGACCGGATAACAAAAGAGGACGAAATACTTTCCACCGCTTCATGCACCACCAATTGTATCGCGCCCTTGTTATACCTGCTGGATAAGGAATATGGGATCGCATCCGGTTTTATGAGCACCATACATGCTTTTACCATGGACCAGATGCTGCAGGATGGCCCGCACAAAGATTACAGGAGGGCGCGCGCGGCTACGCAGTCAATTATACCCACTACCACGGGCGCTGCAAAAGCTATCGGGGATGTGCTGCCTGCATTAAAAGGTAAGATGGATGGCTTTTCTTATCGCGTACCGGTTATTGACGGCTCGATAGCCGACATGTCGTTAAACCTCGTACAACAGCCTTCTGCCGCAGAAATAAACGAGCTGTTCAGGTATTATGCTTCCTCCTCACTGGCAGGAATACTTGAATATACGGAAGAGCCGTTGGTTTCTGCAGATATACTGGGCAATACGCACTCCTCCATTATCGACGGCAGCTTAACCCGCAATATCGGGAGCCTTGTAAAAGTGGTGGCCTGGTATGATAATGAGGTGGGGATATCCAACAGGCTGGCCGAGCTGGCAGTGGAACTGGCGGGCAAGGTGGCTGTACCAGCGGAATAATAAGGCCTATACCGGTTTGTCGTACTTAGGCCATTATCAGGCAATACTCTTATACGTTAAAAATAACTAGTCGAATAAAATAATGTACCGTGATGGTTTGCAGTCCATTGAAGACAGTACCTGCCATCATTATCATGAATGCGACTTTTTTCAAGGTCATCTTACCGTATTGATAAAACGCTGCGTAAAAAATCGATGTTCACTGTTGAAGCACGGTGAGAACGACCGCATGAGCTACGGCACTAAAATATTTTTTATTAAAATATTATTTTTTAATGTGGAATTTACTACTATTGCAAACAGAAACTTCCGCGTATAACCTCCTATCATTCTTTTTATCCGTGCCTGGATTGAAAACCGGCAATAGTCTTACTAATTAAAAAGAACTATTTCCGGCAGGTACTTTTTCATCACCGGCTTGCTCTTCGCTCTGAGTATGTGGTTTTCTCATTTTCATTTCACTGGCTCACCTCATTAATAATTCAATATTTTCCTGTATACACATGTTTACCCGAGGGTATGTTGTGACCAGGATTGCTATGTCCGCCCGGCTTATCATAGCGGCCAATATCTATTTGAATTGCCATTGCGACAAATAGTGGATTGCAGAACATCAATTATTCGACATGAGAATACTTAAACTCCATTTACCGGTTTTATATTTATACTTATGTGCATTCCTCTTTGCCGGCTATACTACAGTTGGTCAACCCGATTTAAAAATACAAGCCACCATAACCGGAAAAATCCTGTTTAAAGAAAGGGGGATAGCAGCTGCTTCCGTTTTTCTATTTTCCGTGGCCGATTCTGTTTTGAGAAAAGGCGTCGTTACTGACACGGCCGGCATATTTACCTTTTTAATGATTACACCCGGCAACTATTACATTACCATCGAATCCGTAGGATACAGATCTCCATTAAAAAGGTCAATTACCATAGATACAATAAAGACGCTTTACGCAATGCCCGACATCATCGTCGATTCGTCTGAATACAGGCTGCTGGAGGGTGTTGTAGTTAATGGGAAAACAAAATTGATGGAGCAGAAAATTGACCGGCTGATATTTAATGTACAAAACAGCCTAACCGCCTCAACGGGAACGGGCCTGGATGCCATTAGTAAGACTCCCGGCGTGATAGTGGGACAGAAGGGGATATCGCTGGCAGGCAAAAGCACTCTGGCAATTATGGTAAACGACCGGTTAATCCGACTTGCCGGTGATGATATTGCCGATTACCTGCGCTCGATACCCGCCGAAAATATTGCGTTGATAGAAATCATCACCAATCCCCCGGCAAGGTATTCGGCGGAGGGCAATTCGGGCCTTCTGAATATCAAACTGAAAAAGCCTGCTACCGAAGGATTAAACGGCACGATAAGGCTTGGGTATACACAGACGACCTTCTCCGCGGCTGATATGGGAGGCACCTTTAACTATCAGAAGGGAAAAACAAACGTATATGGCAACCTTACTTATACCAACGGCGCCTCCGCCCCTGTTGAACACCTTGTTATTTATTACCCAGACCAGGTTTGGGACCAGTATAACAACAGGAAAGACAGGGTCAACAGCACGGTTTACCAGTTTGGAGCCGATTATGCCATCAGTAAAAATTCCGTAATAGGCTTTATTTATAATGGCACCTACCGTTTGCCCGGCATAAGTGAACTAATCCACACAGGGATTAACCGTAAAACCGGTGAATCGGACTCGACGATCAAAACCACCGGCGAAACAAGCACACAGATCAATTCCAACGCTTTTAATGTCAATTTCGTAACCAGCCTGAACGCAGCAAAAAAAATCCGGTTGAATGTCGATGCCGATTATCTTGCCTATGCCAATAACAAGGAGCGGGATTTTGTAACAGCCGATTTCCTGCCTGATGGCAGCCCTGCCGTCAACAAAAGCAACAACAAATCATTTGCCAACCAGGATATACGCATCAAAACCATTAAGGCCGATATTAACCGGCCGTTCAAATGGTGTAACATCTCAGCTGGCGCAAAGATTTCTCTTATCGACAACCTGAGCAGCAACCTGTTTACCAGGCTGTTTAACGGCAATTACCAGACCGATACGGGCAATAGTAACAGCTTTAGGTATAAAGAGGACATAAAAGGCGCCTATATAACCGGCGATAAAACGATCGGCAAATGGACTGTACAGTTTGGCCTGCGCGTAGAAGACACTCATTTGTCGGGCAATTCGATAACCGTTGGCGAAGTAAATAAAAATTATTATGTAAGCTTTTTCCCTACCGCCTACCTGTTGTACAATTACAATGACAATAATGCTTTTACCTTTTCCTATGGTAAAAGAATCAACCGGCCGGGTTATTGGGAGCTTAACCCTTTCAGGTGGTACCTGAACGAATACCAGTACAGTGAGGGCAATCCATTCCTGCGCCCTTCTTACAGTAATAATATCGAATTAGGATACAGTTTGAAAAGTAAATACTATTTCACGCTCTATTTTGAAGGCATCACCAATTATTCGGACCAGGTAATTCTGACTAACCCGGTCAGTAAAATAACCTCTTTTTTGCGAAAGAATATAGGCAATTCCGCCAATTACGGGATCCGGATTACTACTGAAGACAGCCCGCTTCCCTGGTGGACGATTTCCAACGAGGTGGTCGCATTCAACTACTCGTTCAGATCAAGCTATAATAATGTGACCAGTAAATACCGGAAATGGAGCGCCTACCTGAGCTCATCTCACAGCATCGTGCTCAATAGTAAAAAAAATATGTCGTGTGAAATAACAGGCTGGTACCAGGCGCCCCAGCAAAGTGGCTATGATTACCTGCGAAACACGTATGGAATTAACGTGGGCTGGCATTTGCAGCTGTTAAAGAACAGGCTTTCCCTGGCCGTTGCCGCAAACGATATTTTAAAAACCGACAAACAGTTTATCATTACCAATGCGCTTGGGAATTACTCGACCAGCAATAATTATTACGATCTAAGAAGAATAAAAATAACAGCTACCCTAAAGCTGGGTAGCAATAAAATCAGGAATAAAAGAACACGAACGATCGGAAACGGGGATGAAAAAAACAGGATAGGTTAATACACACCATCGAATCACAATTAACAGCACTCTGATTAATTAAACTTTTTGCCGGCAAAAGCAAAATCCGGGCTTGCCATGACGTCTGTGTAAGCCAGTTTTTTGCACCCCCCGCATGCGGTAAGCAGAGCATGCCGATTAAAATGAGATACATCGTAAATCTATTTCTCAAATTTTTTTAAAAATTGTAAAACGAAAATGATGAAAAACAAAAATCTTAAAAAAGCACTTATTAAGCTGAATGATTTTGTTGAAGTTCAAAATTCAGAAGACCTGGTCCAACTGACCCAATTGAGCGCAAATGCAATCAAAGGGGGTTTGAAAGATTTCACTTGTGGTGATTTTAACTGTGCCGGCAGCTTTACTTGCAAGACAAATTTTAGCGTAGGTTAGTTTTAACAAGGAGAGGTTGCCAGGTCACTGGAAACCTCTCCTTTAAATTTTATCATTATGTTTAATTTTAAACTGTCTTATTATACAGTCGTCACCGATTGTATCAACGAGGAATCGAACAATCCCAAAAGGATTATATACAGTACCAGGAGCGGCAAGTCGATCGTCATATCAGAACGAATCCTGCATAAAATCACGGAAAATGATTTTACGGATATTCACGACGATATTTTAAAAACATTGCTGGACGGTGAATTCATCGTGCCGGAAGAAGACAACGAATTTGCCGATATCATGGAGCAAAACAGGACCTTTATCCAGGAGCCGGATATAGCCAGTTTTACGATACAACCCGGCGCCAATTGCCAACTCGGGTGTCACTATTGCGGTCAGTCGCACACCAAAAACTATCTTTCGCAGCATCTCTACGAAAAATTGATTGCGAGGGTAAGGGAAATTACCTCAAGGAAGCAATACCGCATTCTTTCTATTTCCTGGTACGGCGGGGAACCGTTGATGGCATTAAAGCAGATCAGGGATTTGAGCCCGGAATTGATCAGGATTGCAGAGGACAATAAGCTGATTTATGCGGCCAGTATGATAACAAACGGGTTGAGCCTTAAACCGGAAATATTTACAGAGCTTGTTCAAAAATATCAGATTAAATCATTCCAGATCACGATTGACGGCATGAAAGAGCATCATGACCAGCGACGCATCACCAAGACGGGCGAGCCTACTTACGATATCATCTTTGAGAACGTAAAGAAGTGCGCCTCTCTGCCCCTATATAAAGAAGAAGGCTGCAATATCGCCGTACGCTGCAACATCGATAAATCGAACTATGAATCCATCATGCCTTTTGTGGAGATACTGACCGAGTCGGGTCTGAAGGACAAGATAACGATGCAGTTTGCTCCAATAGTCGACTGGGGCGATGTACTGGCTTCAAAAAACAGCCTTAAAAAGGAAGAGTTTGCCGAGGTGGAAATTGACTGGCTCATGCAACTGCTGAAAGCAGGCTACCATACGGACTTGATACCGGGCAGAAGTTATGCCCCCTGCATGGTGGTTAATCCCGAAGCGGAAGTGTATGACGCCTTTGGTAACATATTTCCCTGTTATGAGTTCCCGTACACGGAGAAATACCAAACCAGCGACCATATCGTGGGCAATCTTGCCAACCCGGCGGAAACATACAAGTATGACGTACACACAAGAAGCTGGTTTGACGACGTAGAAGCCGGAAAATCCTGGTGCAAGAAATGCAAGTTTTTTCCTGTGTGCGGCGGCGGCTGTCCCAAGCAATGGCTATCGGGAACACCTGCCTGCCCATCCTTTAAGTTTAACATGGAAGACCGGCTGGTGCTTCAATACATTGTCGATAAGAACAAGCTGGAAGAAGTGTTATAATTATTCACGCTCATTAAACCTGGAGCTATGTCAAAACATCAATCACTACATGAAATACAATTAAAGTTAGGTGAACTTACCCAGGCCGCTTCCTTCAGGGAGCCATCGTTCGGGCGTGACCATATTTTTTACTCGGTATTAAATGCCTGCGCCGACAAGGTAAACATCAACGAAAAGATGGCAATGTACAACCGGTTTTATTGTTATGAGAAGGCATTATATGAGGCAAGGGTGCGCCATTATTATATGGCGAGGTATTGGGTGAAATACCTTGACAGGCAGCAGGATAATTTTTCCGAACTGGCGGGTATCGGCATGACAGCCCTGTATTACCCGATGGTTGCGTTTATCGACTATGTTACAAAAAATTACGCGGATGCCCTTGACAAGCTGAATAAAAGCCTGGACCTGTTTGACGATCTGAAGAAAAAAGGGGTTGTAGACGTAATCGGGGCGGTAATGGAGCAAAACCTGAATAAATTCAGGATTTATTCCTCCAGCGGAGATTATACCAAAGCGCTGGAGCAGGCCCGTAACCTGGTGCTCTTTATCACCGGGGCATCGACAGACATACAGGCGCCGTATTTTTCGCATAACATCCTCGACATGACGCGTATCACTGTTGAAAATGACTGGGAGGGTATTATACATTATTTTATCAATTCGGTATTAACCAAATTAATGACATTCGACAATCACGTGGACAAAGCCGTATTGGCGGGTTTCTGGCAGGATATATATAATGCCGGCGAATGGGATAAAAGCCCGTGTAAGGAAATCAGGCTGGCCGGTAAAATGTTGTTTTTTTACTACTCCGGGCAGGAGGAGCTGTTTCTCGACTGCCTGTCGGAGCATACCGGGGAATTTGCGGTGCTGCCACTCAGGCTGCAGGGAATGCTGCTTGATAAAATGGCGAAAACAAGTCCTGATTATGAGGATTACCTCCAACTTGAACTAACAATAAAAGCGTACAATGACATGCTGAAAAAAGCTACGGAAGAAGCCACCAGGGAAAGCCTGGCCGCCTGAGTAAATTATCCTGATACAAAACCTATCAAAAGTAAATATGAAATTCAATTTTTTTCAGCGACGCTTCAAATTTTACTTTCAGTTGGACTCTATGGATTGCGGACCGGCATGTTTGAAGATGCTTGCAGAGCATTATGGCAAGCTATACTCCCTTGAATATCTCAGGAACAACAGTTACCTGAGCCGGGAAGGCGTAAGCTTACTAAGTGTTAATGATGCGGCTGAGCGTATCGGGTTAAGGACGCTTATGCTAAAGCTATCCTATGAGAAACTGGCAACCGCTCCCTTACCCTGTATCCTGCATTGGAACCAGGGGCATTTTGTAGTACTTGTTGACATTAAAAGGAAGAAGTCTTTTTTCAATTTCTCGAAACAGGCGGAGGGAAAAGACGTAATAACGCTTGCTGACCCGTCAAAAGGAATCTTTAAACTGGATAAGGAGACATTTCTCAAGGGATGGATTTCAACCCACGACAGAAAAGGAATTGCCCTTTTAACCGAGCCGACGCCCAGTTTTTATGAACAGGAAGATGTAAAGGAGCCTTCGCGCGGGTTTAAACCCCTGCTTCGCTACCTGATACCGTACAGGCGCCAGATAATCCAGTTGATTATCGGAATGTCGGCAGCCAGCCTGATAGCACTTGTTTTCCCGTTTTTAACACAAGTGCTGGTTGATTACGGGGTGGTGGGAAGAAACATACAGGTAATTTATATGATCCTTGCAGCCCAGTTGTTCCTTTTTCTCGGGGAGATTACCATCGATATACTCCGAAGCTGGATATTGCTTCATGTAAACTCCCGTATCAGCCTGAATATCATTTCTGATTTTTTGTCAAAGTTATTGCGCCTCCCAATAAAATATTTTGATAGTAAAGCAATCGGGGATCTTGTACAGCGCATTACCGATCACAAACGAATAGAGACCTTCCTGACGACCGTCACCCTGGATTCCATGTTTTCCATCATCAGTATTTTATTATTCACTATCGTATTGGGTATCTACAGCCCATTGCTGTTGCTGTTGTTCGTGGTGTTTAACAGTTTGGCCATCGGCTGGATATTATTATACCAGAAAAGAAGGAAATTACTTGATTACAAACGATTTCAACGAAATACCGAGAACCAGCAAAAGATTTATGAATTGATCGAAGGAATGCAGGAAATAAAGCTATATGGCAGTGAGACGACAAGGAGATGGGAATGGGAAAGACTACAGGTTAATTTTTTCAAGCTTAATATAAAAAGCCTGACACTCGAACAATACCAAAAATTCGGGTTTGTATTTTTCTCCCAGCTCAAAAACATTCTAATCACTTATGTTGCGGCACGGGAAACCATCAACGGCAGCCTTACCCTTGGCGCGATGTTGAGTATCTCCTACATCATCGGCCAGACCAATAGCCCTCTTTTGCAACTGGTCAACTTCCTGAAAGCATCCCAGGATGCCAGGTTAAGTATGATGCGGCTACAGGAAATTCATGATAAAAAGAATGAAGAGCTGGAAGGTAATGAGCGAATCACGAACGCTTACGTGGATAATTACAATACAGAACTGGGCGATATTGTATTAAACAATGTGTCTTTCCAGTATGAGGGACCCAATTCTCCCCATGTTCTTAAAAACATCAACCTTACAATAAAAAAAGGCCAGGTGACCGCCATCGTAGGCGCAAGCGGAAGCGGCAAAACGACCCTGATGAAGCTGCTCCTGAATTTCTATAAGCCCGTGGAAGGCACTGTAAAAATCGGCAATGTCGATCTCCAGGCCATTTCCCCCAGGTGGTGGAGACAAAAATGCGGGAGTGTGATGCAGGAAGGTTATATCTTTTCAGATTCCATCTTAAAAAACATTGCGGCAGACGGCCATGATATCAACGCAGAGCGGTTCAAACGTGCCGTAGGGATATCCAACCTGGAGGAATTCGTCAATGATCTGCCCTTGCTGTACTCTACCATTATCGGCTCCAGTGGAATTGGCCTGAGTGGCGGCCAAAAACAGCGGATACTGATCAGCCGTGCCGTGTATAAAGACCCCCAGTACCTGTTTTTTGATGAGGCGACCAGCAACCTGGATGCAAACAATGAAAAAACCATTATGAACAACCTGGATAATTTTTTCACCAATAAAACAGTTGTGGTTATCGCCCACCGGTTAAGCACTGTAAAGAATGCCGATAAAATTATCGTACTGGATAAGGGCTCTATCGTGGAAACAGGCAATCACGAATTATTGACATCCGATCGGGGGTATTATTACAAACTGGTAAAAAACCAACTTGAATTAGGAAATTAAAAACTATTCAAATGCCGGAGTTCATCGACACACACAGCAGGGAGGTACAGGAAATAATGGAGCAGCCGTCCAAATGGTATATCAATATTGCCTGTACCATCGTCCTTATACTCGTACTAGCAGGTATCCTCGCGCTGGTACGGGTTAAATTGCCCGAAGTAATCAATGGGAATATAACCATTTACGATGCGCCGGGGAAAGTTACCAATGGCAGTTTCGGCATAATGAAAATCAATCAATCACACCTGAATGACATCCGGAAGGATATGGCGATCGATATCGAACTTGCCAGTTACCCGGCTAACAGGTACGGGACACTGCACTGTACTATTTCAGCACTGCCGGATGAAATCAACCAGGACAGCACTATCTCCATCAAATTTAATCTGCCACCCCAATCTAAAACGAGCAGGGACTATACGCCTGTACTGTTAAATGGCATGGTTGGAAACGGGAAAATAATTATTGGCGTCAATAATTTCTTCGACAAGATCCTAAAGAAGTGAGTAATCAGGCGTTATCAGTTCTTTAGTACCGGTACTGTTTCATATAGATGATTTCCGCTTAGCCCTAATTGGTACAACCCTACGGCCAGGGCCTTACCCGGCTGAAGCGTGAATACGGCAGACCCGCCGGCATGTTCGATTGTTTTGTTAAAAACAGGCTGCCCCAGCTGGTTGCTGATGGTGACCTGGTAAACACCTTTTTCGAGGTTGACCAGCTGGAGCCGGATGGTATTTCCCTTTACCGGGTTGGGGTATATGTATAGGTTCGTTGCTTTGCGGGCGATAACAACTTTCACTACCCCGCTGTATTTTATATCGCCGTCGAGACCAATGATTTTTATCCTGTAATAGTTATTACCATCCACCGGGTCCCGGTCCAGCCAATGGTAATCGGCCGCCGTGCGGCTGTTTCCTTTTGACGGCAAGCCTGCGGCGGCATGATAATGCAGGCCATCGGTGGATTTCTCCACCTCGTACCGGTTTATGCCGGTTTCAGTAAGGATGGTCCATTTTACCTGTATACCACCCGGTTGTTCCGATGCTGTGATCGCCGACATCGTTGCCGGCAACAGCATGGCATCAGACGCCATGACAAAATACAGGTTTGCGGCAGCACCTGTATTATTGGAGTTAATGATCGATGTGCCGCTGACCGTGCCTCCCAGGCTGCTATATACGCCGTTGGCGGTGGTGCTTTTGGCGACCAGGTTCAACCCGTTTAATGCCGTGGGCCGTGTCAGTGAAATGGAAGCGCCTGTAAAATTGCCGGAAGTGGACAACGACCAATATTGTTCCTTACCGATGGTTAAAATGCTGCTGCCATCGGGGGTGCCTCCTGAATTTGCCTTAAAGGCCTCTGCGGTGGCGGTGATACTACCTGTAGTAGTAGTGGGATTGACCAGAACGAGGGGTAAATAAGTGCCGGCCTTACCAACGGGAAGCGTATAAGAAGACCCTGCAGCGAGGTTGGACGGCAATGAAACGGCTACCGGTCCATTAATATACGAGGCGGCCGAACCGCTGGAGATAGCCGAAGGGGATGTATTGGAAATGGTTAATAAGCTGGAGGAGGTAGTCGTTAAAATACCGCTGGTAAGCGTTAAGGAGCTACTGATGGTTTTACTGCTGTTTAAGGTGACACCGTTACTATTGTTAATGAGTACGCCACCCGAGCCCGACCAGGTTGAAGGAAATTCGACACCGGTTGTTTGGGCTGCCGATCCTGTATACGCCAGCTTACTTGCGGCGCCATATACGATGGCCGTACCCGACAATGTAACCGCACCTCCTATCGAGAGCGTCCCATTGACGGTTGCAGCGGTCCGAATGGTCATATTGGCAATAGCGGTTGCGCCAGCGCCACCGCAATAGCCGTTGATAACAACGGCAGGCGCGCTGGTATAGCCGCTGCCGCCGTTATCCAGGCTTAGATAGTCAATAGGATCGCCCGCATCACCGGAGGTGTATGCCTCGCCGCTGGCACCGGCGCCACCGCCGCCAATAAAGCTGATAGAAGCGTCGCATGCGTAACCCGAGCCCCCATTTGTTAATGTAAGGCTTGCTATGAAGCCGACAAACCCGGTAGATTTTATACCGGAGCCGCTTAAGATTAAATTATTGTAGGCAAACGGGTAAATGGTCTGGTTGCCCGCATAGGAATATACTACGGTGCTGGCGCTGCCGATGGTCAGGTTCTCAAAATTGGATGGGAAATTACTGTTTCCAACACCACCTGAATTACCTCCCACTATTAAAGTGCCATTGATAACAAAGTTTTGATAACCCCCGATATCTATTGTGTAGGTTTGAAGATCCAGTGTGCTGCCCGGGGTGATGGCCGGGGAAACAGAACCATTTGTTTCAATGTTTTCGCTTAAAGTGACCGTTCCGCCATCGACAATAAAATTCCTGAATTTGTTAAAGCCCGTGGGAAGCGTAAAAGTGCCGGTAAACGTAAAATCCTGTTGAAGGTCGTTTGACCTGGTGGCATTCCCTGTTCCCTTTAATAACCTTGCGCAGGTTATGGTAAGTCCCCAGGAACCGTAACTAAGGGTGCCTGCCGCCGAAGCGCCCGAACCACCAATGGTGACATCGCCCGTAACGGTTAGTGAAGATGGTGGATTCCCGATTGGATAAGACAGCGTACCGGAGGTGCTGCTTCCGCCGATAAATACATTGGCGGCATACAGCTGCTGTGCGCCGGCAGCTGCCATCGTTACGGTAAAACCACCTTCAATGACAACGTTGTCACCCGCACCCGGGTACCCGCTGGGTATGGCTGCCCCGCCGGAGGTTAATGACCAGGTAGCCGAGGTTGTCCATGGCCCGCTCATACGCGAATAATAAGTGCCGGCATTTGCCTGTGTAAGCACTGCCAGGCAGATAACGGTAATAATTGCCAAACGCTGTAAATAGCCGGGATGAAAAGGGAATAATGTTGCAAGCTGCGGGTTCTTCATCGGTAGATGGGTTATGGGTTTCGGGGCGGTTACAAAATTATAGACCCCGGATTTTTTTAAACCCGCCTGCCATACCTGTTATTATACTATATCATTTTTTATTTAATATATAAATAGGTACCCTTTAAATAAATAGTTATAAACCCCTAGGTGAGTAGTTGAGGCAGGCAGGCTATGTTTTTATCGTAAGCTCCTCATTGAGGGGCGAAGAATGCCGTGTATCTTTCATAAACAGGTACACCAGCAAAGACACCGCTATGCAGCCGGTGATATACCAGTAAAAATAAGATTCATGCCCTATTCCCTTCAACCAGAAAGCCATGTACTCCGCGCTGCCGCCAAAAACGGCTACCGTGAGGCCATAGGGCAGCCCTACACCCAGCGCCCGCACCTGGGCAGGAAACAGCTCTGCTTTTACAACGGCATTGATACTGGTATACCCGCTTACAATAACCAGGGCGGCCATCAACAGTAAAAAGGCGGTGCCCAAAGAAGTGGTATGGCTTAATGCAGTGAGCAGCGGCACGGTGCATACCACGCCCAGCAGGCCAAAGCCCATTAGCAGGGGCTTTCGGCCAACGCGGTCCGACAAAGCGCCCATCAGCGGCTGAAGCGATGCAAAGAGCAGTAAAGATATAAAGGAGAGCAGGGTGGATTGCTCTTTGCTGAGGTGTACGGTGTTGACCAGGAATTTTTGCATATACGTAGTATATGTATAAAACGCCAGCGTACCGCCCAATGTCATCCCTATTACGGTCAGTACCGCCCGGGGATGTTTCATTAGCTCACGGATGGTCCCTTTTTGCGCGGGCTGCTGTGGCTGCAGTGATTCAAAAGACGGTGTTTCCCGTAAACTGCTGCGCAGGTAAAGGGCTATGGCCGACAAACCAGCGCCGATAACAAAGGGAATACGCCATCCCCATGCGTGCAGCTGCTGCTCCGACAACAGCCATTTCTGCAGCACCAGCTGAATACCCAATGCAATGAGCTGGCCGCCAATTAAGGTAACATATTGAAAACTGGAATAGAAGCCCCGCCGGTTGCGGGTGGCCATTTCACTCAGGTAGGTGGCCGATACGCCATATTCGCCGCCCACGCTGAGCCCCTGCAGCAACCGGGCTACGAGCAGCAGAACGGGCGCCATGATACCTATGACGGCATACGTAGGTGTACAGGCAATTAACAACGAGCCGAACGACATCAGTAATACAGACCAGGTCATTGATTTTTTACGCCCTCTCTTATCTGCTATCCGGCCAAACAACCACCCTCCTATCGGGCGCATTAAGAACCCGAGCGCAAACACGCCCGCCGTATTCAGCAATTGTGCCGTAGCATTGCCGGCCGGGAAAAAAGAACCGGAGAAATATAAGGCAAAGGCTGAATAGGCATACCAGTCGTACCATTCCACCAGGTTGCCGATGGAACCGCCAACAATTGCCTTGAGCCTGTAAAGGGATATTGCTTCCGTTTTGGCGACCATTTACCTCCCTTTACTTATTTCGTGAAAGAAAATTGACGGGTAAGCGCATACCTTGCTCATCCGCCAGCACTTTTTTCATTACCTTTTTGAGGCGTTCGGGGATAATCATTTTTTCTTCTTCTGTAAGCGGCTGGATGATTTCTAAAAATTCATCGTCATCATTATAGTAACCAAAATGGAGGTCGTACAGGTCGTTTGCGTGCAATCGCACCGAGATTTCCTTGTCTTCCTCGTATATATGCATGGTAATGATTGCCCATTGGTCGTCATTCTCGAAATTAAAATGCACTTCCACCGGCTCCTTATTAACCACATGCGTTACCAGCTTCTCGATTATTTCAGCGGAGTGGTTTTTTACCAAATCTTCATATGTCATATAGCGTCTCTTTAAAAGTGGCTAAAGGTAAATAACTTTCGTTAACCGCCATCCTGATTAAAACTCTTCAATTACAGGAAGGCCCTCATACCAGTCGAGCATATTCAATACGAGATAGTTCCAATTCTGGAATCCTTTATTTAGTACGGGTTCACCTGTATCGGGCTCGTAATACTCATGCAAAGCCCCATTTTGCTGGTAATCTTTTCCAAACAATAAAATGGTCTTTGCAGCCAGTTCCCGTGCTTCTTTATTAAAGCCATACTTTACCAGCCCCCTAAAAACAAGATAATTAGACACGCCCCATACCGGTCCCAGCCAGTTGGACGGGTTATTGCTGGCGCGTACGCTGTACATTTTTTCCAGCTTAGAGAGCGTCCGCACACCATACCGGGCATTAAAGGTTCGCTGATCCAGGAGATTTTCCTTCACGATTCTATCCGCCTGCTCCCTGGTAGGAATACCTGCCCACAGGGCAAGAAAGCCCGACCATCCGCCAATGCGTTGAATCAAGCCGTCGTACGACCTTGGAAAACCGCTGTGCAGAATAAAATTTTGTCCGAAGATGAAGGACGGTTCATTGGTGACAGGCCTGAGATTGATGTCGACAGAATAAAAAAAGCCGTCTTTTTCATCCCAGCAGCTCTTTTGGATGGCTAATCGCAGGTCTGCTGCGTCGTTTTCATATTCTTTACTGATATCAGCCATGTTGAGGCAACCGGCCAGGTAACTCATTGCTTTTAATTCTTTGTACATGAGGCAATTCAGGAAAACAGATGCAGAACTGCCGGGCGGCCGGAAAAACGTGGAGGGATCATTATCGACGCCGATTGCCAGGTCATCCTGCCAATAATATAGCCCCGTGGGCTTATGACGGTGGTGGGACTCATAATTATTAATAAATGCCTGCAGCAAGCTGAACCGTTCGCGTAGCCATGCTGCATTGCCATTGTTTATCCGAACCAAAAAAGCCGCATGCTGGGCAATAACGGGCTTGTGCATGTTAGTTGAATAGATGTTTTGCGGCCTGATTTTGTCCGGGTCCGATTTTTTCGCCACCAGTATGGGCATATATCCGTCGAACCCGGTATACGAAAGAAAATTCAGTATACAGCCCTGTTCGTATTTTATGGCATCCTGCTGCTCTTTTTCCGTGCCTTTGTCGTGCAGGATTTGCCGCAGCGCTATATTGCTCAACCATGAATCCCAGTCCCACAAGTCATTGGCATAACTGCTGCTTCCGGGTGTGATATAGGGGTACCGTAAGGCGCCGCCGGCTTCCCTGAACATGCCTTTGTAATCGGAAAAAATCATTTTTTTGATGATGCCGGCATTGAGCCTGATACTATCGGGTACCTGGGCGCGGACAGCCGGACACAGGAAAAATACAAGGATAATAATTACAGGTAAGCGTTTCATTGATTATATGATTGCTGGTTGATGGAATCTAATATAAGTAAATAAAAGAAACTCCGTAGATTAGTAACCTAAAACTACCTATGCAACGGAAAAAATTCATACAAAACTCGCTGCTGGCAGGCGGCTCCCTCTTCGTGGCCGGACTAACCCGCGCCGCGGCGTATCCCCCCAAAGCTGCACCAGCGCAGCCGTTTAACCTTAACTACGCCTTCCACGACGGCATGTTTCGCAACAGTGGCGGCAATGACTTTATCGACCAGATAAAGTATGCCTACGACCTGGGGTTCCGGGCGATAGAAGATAACGGGATGGCAAAGAGACCCGTGGAGCAGCAGCAAAAGATTGGCGATACGCTGGCCAAACTGGGGATGTCTATGGGCGTTTTTGTGCTCGACAAGGGCGGCAACGGCGCCAATTCCATCGCCTCCGGCAAGCCGGAGTACCTCGACATCTTTCTGAAAGGCTGCCGGCAGGCCGTTGAGATTTCCAAGCGCTGCAATGGAAAATTCACGACTGTGGTGCCGGGCGATTTTGAAAGAAAATTACCCATGGGTATTCAAACCGGTAATGTCATTGAAGCCCTGCGCAAAGGCGCCGCCATCCTGGAGCCGCATGGCATCGTGATGGTGCTGGAGCCTTTAAGCGATACGCCCGATCTTTTCCTGCGTAATTCAGACCAGACATATGCCATCTGCAAGGGAGTGAACAGCCCTTCGTGCAAGCTCTTATTCGATATGTACCATATGCAGCGCAATGAAGGCAATATCATCCAGAATATAGACCTCACCTATGGCGAGACGGCCTATTACCAGATTGGTAATAACCCCGGGCGGAAAGAACCGCTGACGGGCGAAATGGATTATAAGAACATCTTCAAACACATTTATAATAAAGGATACAGGGGCATACTCGGGATGGAGCATGGCAATTCGCAACCCGGCGCAGCGGGTGAAGCCCTCCTGGTAAAAGCCTACCGGGAAAGCGATAGCTTCCTGTAATCAAGCCACGATTAAACGTACTTGGTAACGCCGGGTATAGCTGCCAGGTAGTAGCCATCGGCATTGGGCACTACCGGCGGCGCCGCGTTAAAATCATAGGCAGACGGCATGATGTTCAGCCCGGAGCTAATAGCCTTCTCCCATTCTACTTCCTGCCCGGAATACGTGGCCATCCTTCCTAAAATGGAGGTCATCGTGCTTTTGGCGGCTCTTTCGGCATCCCAGAATTTATATTCTCCTTTGGCAATGGCGGCAAACAGCTCGTCGTGCTCATTCTGGTAAGGCTGGTTTTCTTTTGATTTATCAAACTGGTAAATCGTATTCCCTTTTGTATCGGTAATGCGGGCCTCATCGCAATAGACCCGGCCTTTGGTGCCTACCAGCAGCTCATCTACCTTACTCATCGTGCCTTTCTGGTGGCGGCACTGGCTGTTTAAAATGGCCCCGTTCTGGTATTGGAATTCCACATAGTGGTGGTCGAAGATCTCGCCGTGGTCTTTTCCTTTTCTCACCTCACGGCCGCCCATACCCTGTGCTTTTACCGGGTAGGCTTCCAACGCCCAGTTGATCACATCGAGGTTATGGATATGTTGTTCGGTGATATGATCGCCGCATAACCATACAAAATAATACCAGTTGCGCATCTGGTATTCCATTTCCGTCTGGCCTGCCTTGCGCGGACGCACCCAAACGCCGTCGTTGTTCCACCAGGCCTGGGCGCTTACAATCTCGCCTATGGCGCCATCGTGCACCCGTTTTATCAATTCGCGGTAAGAGCTTTGATAACGGCGTTGCAATCCTACCACCACGTTTAATTTCTTTGCTTTTGCTTTTTCGGCCGCTGCCAGCACCCGTTGAATACCTGCCGGATCGGTGGCCAGCGGCTTTTCCATAAAAACCTGCTTACCCTGGTTGACGGCTTCTTCAAAATGTATCGGGCGGAAACCGGGCGGGGTGGTTAATATCACCACATCCGCCAGGGCGATGGCCTGCTTATAACCATCGAAGCCGGTAAACTTATGCTCTTCCTTTACCTGGACCCGCCCCTTCTTATCTTCCAATGCATCGAGGATATTCTTATAACTGGTGTCAAGGCGGTCTTTAAAGGCATCCGCCATTGCCACCAGCTGCACGTTTTGTTTGGTGCTCAGGGCCTGCACCGCGGCGCCTGTGCCCCGGCCTCCGCAGCCAATGAGCGCCACTTTAATCACTGCATCGGCGCCCGAAAAGAAGTTGGCGCCGGAAAGTAAAGGAGCTGCCAGGACAGCGCCTGCCAGTACCGAAGATTTTTTTACAAAGTCTCTCCTGCTTTGATCGGTAAAATTTGGTTTCTGACTCATACTAAATGGATATTTCAAATGAATAAGGACAGTTTATTGAAATGATAAATATAATTTATTATAGTTCCGAAAACCGGTCGAAAAAAGCTTCTACCGTAGCGGCATCGGGTTGCTTCAACGGCCTCACTACCCGGAAACCGATAAAAGGCGCATCCGTATTCCACCATTTGCTCCGGGGGATCTGCGGGTCCCTTGCATTCCATTTTTTTTCTGAAGGCAGCCGGGCCGCGCAGCGCAATTTGCCGGCTTCATCGCGAAAGCTGCCGCCTCTTAACGTGACCGGATATTTGGTAACGGGCTGTACGGTGGGGTTAGCAGGCTTATTCTTCATTTGCTCAAAATAGCCGGCCGTATACTGGTCGAGCGTCCACTCGGCTACATTGCCCAACATATCATATAAACCCCATGCATTGGGCGCCAGCTGTTTTACGGCGTGGTATTTATTACCGCTGTTTTTGCCATACCAGGCATATTGCGCCAGCGAAGCGGCATCGTTGCCAAACGGGTAAGCGGCAGCGGCGCCTGCGTGGCAGGCATATTCCCATTCGGCCTCGGTGGGCAGGCGATAAAACACCCCTGTTTTTTTATACAGCCATTTGCAATACATGATGGCCGCATACTGGCTCATGCTATTGGCCGGGAATCCGCCGGTTTTTCCCATACCCAGGGTAAAGTCGATATACGGCGGGCTGGGCCGCGTAATACCATCGGGCGCCGGGGCGGTATCTTGTGATTCGTCCTGGAAAAGAATATACTCTTCGTACGTTACTTCATGTTCTTCTATCCAAAAAGCGTCAAGCGCTACTTTCAACACAGGCCCTTCGTCTGCCGCGCGGTCTTTTTCTGTTGACGGGCTGCCCATTAAAAAACTACCTGCAGGAACAGGAATCATTTTAAATGAAACAGCCGCATTGGGTATTTTTTGTTCATACGCCTGGAAGGCAGGAGCATTTTGCTGGGCATGGCTGGTGGGGGTGATAAATAGCAACCCGATAAGACCGGGCAGCACACCGGTAAAATAACGAACCGTTGATTTGTGCATTGGATGGCAACAGGATTTGAAGCAATATAATCAAAATAGCAGTAAGCGAAAGCAAATGCGGGCTTAATATTATTTCATTAGATATTCTTTAAAAAGAGGTGTGCTTTTATGAAATATTTTGCCCTTCCTGTTTTCGGTAACGAATAAGGCCGCGCCGGGAAAATGCCTGATTAACCGCATCGATCTGCGCAGGGGCAAAATACTACAAGCCGTTGCCAGCCAATCGGCCGTAGTGCCGTCGGCAGCAATAACGGTCACATTGCGGCTATGTGTAAGGCCGATGCCTGTAGCCGGATCAACGATATGTGAATAGCGCTTTCCATCCAGCTCCACATACTGGTAAATATCGCCGGAAGTGGCAACGGCCATCTGCCGCAGGGAGAGAAAAACCGGCAGTATCTGTTCTTTTTCGCCCGGGGCGTTAATACCTATCATCCATCCCTGCCGGCCGGGAGGCGATTGCCCGATGGCTATTTTGCCGCCGGCATTTACCATGGCGGAATAAAAGCCATATTCCCCGAGCAGGTCCAGCGCGGCCTGCGCTACAAAGCCTTTACCCAGCCCGCCCAGGTCCAGCTGCATACCCGGTTTCTCCAGCCATACCGCCTGCCGCAGCGTATCGAGGTGTATATAGCGATAACCTGTTTTTTGAAGGGCGGCCTTCAGTGTATCTGCATCGGGGAAGACCTTTCGTTTTCGCACCTGCCGCCATAGTTTTACCACCGGCCCGATGGAAATATCATAACTGCCATGACTTAGACGGGCGGCTTCCATGGCACGCAAAAGAATAGAAAACAATGGCGCTGACACGCTCACATAACGCCCCTGCCCGCTGGTGGCGCTAAGGCGATTGAGCTCGCTGCTGTCGATATAATCGCTGAGCAGCGCATTGAGGGTATCTGCTTTTCTGAAAGCGGCGGCGGCGGCTTCGGAAACTGCCAGGGAATCGGCGCCGTATATAGTAATCGTAAAAGGCGAACCCATTTCAGGTTGCTCAAATACGTATTTCGTTTGCCCGCCGGTTGTTTTTTCGATCAATACCAGGCATGTAAGCAGGGAAAAGAGTAGGGATAATTTTTTCATTCCGGTTTATTCCGGTAAAGATATTATTTTACTTATGCCACTATACTAAAAAACCCGCTCATACAAGCGGGTTTTCTTAATCAGGCCATATAATTGCCGGGCTTACCGGCGGGTCGGGTCTCTTATGCTTAATTTACTACCATTATTTTTTTGCTTTCCGTTTTGCCGGTTTGCAATTGAATGGTCACTATATACATACCGGCTTTTAGTGTGCCGGTATGCAGTGTCAGCTGGTTATAACCTTGTTGCAAGGTTACCCGCTGCACACGCACAGGCCTCCCATTGTAATCACCCAGGCTAATCGTTGCCGGCTGTGCCGCTCCCTGTAATGTATAGTACACGGTTACCTCGCTTCCGGTAACGGGATTGGGCGCCAGGCGCAGGTTGTCTGTGGCAACGGTTTTGCCGGCACTGGTTTTTGATGCATCGCCGGCAGCCATCGCAGCAGCCGGTAATTGTATAGTGATGCTGTCGGGACCATAATAATGATTCAATATCCACGTATAGGTCTGGTCGGTTCCCCAAAAACTGGAACCCCACTGGCACATACCTTTCCCGCTGCCGTTATTGGTGCGGCCGGCACAGCGGGCATCGGATATACAAGCCCAGGTACTGCCATTGCCACTAAACCCGTCTCCGCAACCGGCATTGTTGTTCTCCGCCGCATAATCCGCTTTTACAATAGCGCCGTTTTTCACCAGTACGATACCGGCTGTTGCTATGGCTGCATTTTTTACACTCGCAGCGCGGTCGTTTTGCCAGGTCTGGTGACAGGCAGCTGCGGAGATATCATAATTACCAGCCACCGGATGTTGCACATACCAGGCGCCGCGCGAGCGGTAAGCCACTGCGCCGGCTTGTAAGGATGGGGCATTCCAGCTGGAAATCCATTCATCGTCCAGGCCGGTTTGTACATAAGCTTCCAGGCTCATCACCTGTAGCTGCGGATTAGTGCAGGCGGTACAGGCGCAGCTGGTGGCTACCCGGATAGTGGCGGGAACACCGGGAGCGGCTACGACCGATCCTGCGGCATCCAGGTTAATATCGGCTGCAATAGAATCATTAGCGCCGCCTCCTGTAAAGGAAGCAGTGAGTGCGTTATAGCCGCTTTTTGAAAAGCTACATGTATACAGGCCGCTATCGGCGCCCAATACCAGCACGCCACTGGCATTGGTGGTTAATGTGCTGGTGTTGCCATCGGGTTTTGTTACGGTAACCGTAGCGCTGGCAACAGCCGCACCGGTGGACTGATCTTTTACCGTAAAACTCATAACAGTGGAAGGTGGTGCAACGGGCAACTGCACTGTTACGCTACCCGGGTTATAATAGTGATTCAGTATCCATAGATAGGTTTTATCACTGGCCCAGAAACTGGAACCCCATTGGCACATGCCTCTTCCATGGCCGTTGAAGGTCCTGCCTGCACAGCGTGCATCCGATATGCAGGGCCAGGTAGTACCGGTGCCGCTGTAACCGTTACCGCAACCTGCGTTGTTATTTTCAGCAGAATATTCGGACCTGAAAATGGCGCCGCTTTTAATCAAAACAGTACCGGCAGTGGCGATGGCCGCATTTTTTGAGCTGGTATACACATCGTTTTGCCATGCCTGGTTGCAGGTAGTGCTGGCGATATCATAACTGCCCGATACCGGGTGCAATACATACCAGGCACCATACGTGCGATAAGCCACCGCCCCTGCCTGCAGGGAGGCAGCGCCCCAGCTGGCTATCCACTCATCGTCAAGACCGGTTTGCGTGTAGGCTTCAAGACTCATTACCTGTACAACACTGCAGCTGGTACAGGAGCAGCTGGTGCCTACGCGGATACTGGAAGGCACAGCCGCCGCAAGCACCGCCAGTTCGGCCGCGCTTTTTTGTGCGCCGGCCGGAGAAGGGCTTGCATTGCGTTGTTGCTCATCTGCTGTTGTACGATCAAACAGGCCATGTGTACGTGTTTCTGTTTCTTCCCCCTGTTGCTTCAGGCGTGCGTTGACCGCGGAGAGAGCAACCTTCAACAGGCGCACACCGGGTATGGCATACATATGCGCAATGGTATGCGCTGCATAACCGGCTTTTACGATGCGTATGGTAATAGCCGAAGGCGTTTTGTCTTCCGTAACAGCGGCTGCCGGAAGCTCCATCGAAAAAAAGCCCTTGCTGTCTGATACCGCGGTATAGGCGCCGGCACTTATCTGCGCACCTGCCAGGGGCGTATTTTCGCCGGCGTCCCGGATATAACCGCTGATGACCATTTGATCTTTGCTGTTCTGTAATTGCTTTCCCGCGTCGGCTGGAGTGATGGTAACAGGATCGAGGTTGATATTGGCTTCAATAGCCGCTGTTCCTGTTACAAAAAAAGTCTCCAGGGAATGATATCCTTTTGCCGTAATGGAGAAATTATATTTTCCGGCACCGGCGCTGAACAGGGCTTTGCCGTTGGCAGCAACGGGCAACACGCTGGTTTTTCCATTGGGCGCTGTTGCCGTCACCAAGGCCTCCGGAACAGCAAAGCCGGTGTTTACATCTTTTACAATAAATGTAATTGGCTGCGCCTGCATCTGTGTATACAGGAGCAGGAGCAACACATTTACAAGAAGGATTTTTATCTTTTGCATAGGTTGTTTGTTTTTCAGGTTATTTAACCACTACCAGTCTTTTGCTGATTGTTTTGCCGCTGGCGTTTAACCGGACGGACACGGTATACATACCGGTTTTTAACATACCTGTATTCAGGGTAATCCTGTTATAGCCTGTTTGCAGCGCTGCACGGCGTTGTTGCACTGCATCTCCATAAGGCCCGAATACAATAATGGTGGCATCCTGCGATGCATCGCCCAGGGTATATTCTATCGTTACCTGGCCTCCGTTGGCAGGGTTGGGCGATATCTTCAGGTTATCGACCGCTTCCTGTTTATCGTCGGTGGCGCTTATGGCCGTATTGGCAGCTACTGCAGCAGCAGCGGGTAATTGTATGGTGACGCTGTCGGGCCCATAGTAGTGATTCAATATCCAGGTATAGGTTTGATCGGTTCCCCAAAAGCTGGAGCCCCACTGGCACATACCTTTTCCGCTGCCGTTATTGGCCCTGCCTACACAGCGGGCATCAGATATACAAGTCCAGGTAGTACCATTACCGCTAAACCCGTCTCCGCAACCGGCATTGTTATTTTCTGCGGCATAATCGGCTTTCACAATAGCGCCGTTTTTTACCAGCAGGACACCCGCGGTGGCGATGGCCGCATTTTTTACGCTGGCGGCACGGTCGTTTTGCCAGGTCTGGTGACAGGTAGCGCTGGAGATATCATAATTATTAGCCACAGGATGTTGTACATACCAGGCGCCACGCGAGCGGTAAGCCACGGCACCCGCCTGCAGGGACGCGGCATTCCAGCTGGAAAGCCATTCGTCGTCCAGCCCGGTTTGTACATAAGCTTCCAGGCTCATCACCTGTAGCTGTACGGTGGTACAAGGCGTGGCGCAGGCGCAGCTGGTCACCACCCGTATGGTGGCGGGCTCATTAGAGGGTACAACAGTACCTGCCGCATCGAGGTTGATATCGGCCGCAACGGAATCATCGGCGGCGCCGCCGATAAAGAAGGTGGACAGCGTATTGTAACCGGTTTTTGAAAAAGCAAATTCATACCTGCCGCTATCGGCGCCAAATACCAGCACGCCGCTGGCATTGGTAGTCAATGTGCTGGTGGCGCCATTGGGTTTTGTTACGGTAGCTGTAGCGCTTGCCACCACCGCGCCGGTCGACTGGTCTTTTACCGTAAAAGCAATACGGGTAGACGGAAGCACCGGGGGATTGATTAGGTTTTTATATTTAGGCCAGTTCCAGTTAATACCCGGGTCGGTATGTGTATTACCGCTATAGTGCTGGTGGCCTTTGATACGTACGGTAATGGGCTGAAAATTGGTGGTCGATGTAGCCGGCCCCGGAAAACAGGCCGCTTTATCGATGGTCCAGCTGCTGCATATATCACGCACCAGTGCGGCGGAAGCATTATACATATTATCGGTATACCAGCTGGCATCGGCTACAAAACCTTCATGTTCTATGCCAATGGTATAATAGTTATTGCTAAGCACATGAAAAGCCCTGTTGGCATCCCTTACCATTTGCGTAATCTGTCCGTCGGAAGAACGGACCAGGTAATGCGCTGAAGTGGTAACATGCACCCCGTTTACAATCTGGTTGCCATTATTAAACCATGATATGGTGCCGGAATAGCTTCCCTGCATGGTATGGATGGTAACGTTTGTTATAACAGTACCTGCGCGGCCCACTGCCCAGTTATTGGTATGCGCTTCGTCCCAGAGCGCGGGCGGGTAATCGGTACTTTGTACGGCAAGCACATCCGCTTCACGGGCATTCGTCGTGCCGTTGGCCGAAGGCCGGTATGCGCCATCGGGACTAATGATCCTATCCTGATCATAATCTATTTTAACGCCCGGGGCTTTTAATAACCGAAGGGTTTTTGCCGGGTAAATTTTTTCCAGCTGTATATCAGACGGTGCCCGTTTGAGCGATGGCGCGATAAAACCTTTTTTCAGGTGATCATAAATATCGTACGTGTACAACAGCTTTGCATAGGTGTTGACGGTACTGCCGTCGTCGGGAATTTCCGACAGCTTTTCCAATACACCGGAAAATTGCTCTGCTTCCGGCAATGCGGCGAGCCTTTGTGCGCCTGCTTCCCGGCTCATAAATTTAGCGACAGCCAGTATCTGCTGGCCGGGATCTTTTTTGAACTGCTCAGGGGTAATATTACTGAGCCGGCATACGTTTACCAGGTTATTTTTAAAATAACCGCGCCCGTCCTCCACCAGCCCAAACAGGCCAAAGCGTTGCGGCATACCCATACAGTTAACCTCTTCGCTGCTTTCCTGCGGACTTAAATTACTCAGATGCGATGCCGAGTAAGCGGCCGCTTCCAGTATTCCCCTGGGAATATTGGGGTACTTTTTATAAGCTTCGGAAAAATAATTGTCCAGTCCCGTTATACCGGGCTGTTGCTGCGCTGCCGTTTGCAAATGCATAAGCAGCAGGAGAAGGAATAGCCGGAGTAGCTTTTTTGTGATCATAAAAATTGGTTTAAATGGTTAACAATAGCTATATAGCTGCAATGGAATGCCATCGCATACCGGGCGTTATGCCCGGAGCATTATTATTTCATACCCGGATTTCCGGGTTATACGACTATACGGGATCTGTTTCCTTGTAACAAGGACGGAAGGGAGGGGTTAATGTAATGTGCAGTGAACGGGCCGGCTAGGTTTGTATGAAAACGCAGGGACGACTGTCACTACAATGGCCGGAGAAAAAACGGTTGGTGTGTAATGGTGACATTGGATAAAGTTTAATGGTAATGTTCTTATATGGGACATAATATTAGACAGAAGTTTTCATATGGCCATAAAAAACTTATCAAGATCCCCCCCTATGGCCAAACCAGTCACCCATTTTTGTGCGACAAAACAAATAGAACCATGCATTTAAATATGAGCTGGTTTTTTTTCAGCTGGTCAGGTATTTCAAACCAGCGCTCCATAATCAATTTGCTATCTCCATTAAACTAAAAACCCGCTCATACAAGCGGGTTTTCTTAATCAGGGCCATGTAATTGCCGGGATAACCGGGAGGGTATCTATACGAGGGATTAAAAGAGCTCTTCCAGTTTTTTCTCCAAGACTTCTCCGCGAAGGTTCTTCGCTATGATCTTACCTGTTGGATCAATTAAAAAGTTTTGAGGAATGGCAGTGATGGCATATTGTTTGGCGGCGGCGTTGTTCCAGAACTTCAGGTCGGACACCTGTGTCCATAATAACCCGTCGGCTTTTATAGCAGCCAGCCAGGCCGCTTTTTTGCCGGGCTGGTCAAGCGATACGCCCAATACGGTAAAGTTCCGGTCCTTGTATTTATTGAAGGCTTTTACCACGTGGGGGTTCTCCGCCCTGCAGGGGCCGCACCAGGAAGCCCAGAAATCGAGCAGCACATATTTGCCTTTGAAATCCGACAGCCTGACGGGCTGATCATTCACATCATACTGCAGGAAGTCGGGCGCCATGGCGCCGATGGAAGTGGCGAGGCTTTCATCCATTGCTTTGGCAAACGCCACGCCGGCCTTGTAACTACGCACCCTGGGAGAAAGATTTTTGAACAGCGCTTCCGCCCGGCTAATGTCATGACCGGCCAGTTCCAGTACTGCTTCGAGACTGAGATACGAGTCCGGATTTTTATGGATGAATGTATCCGTCAACGCCTCTTTTTCCCGCAAGGCCACTTTTATTTTATCCTGCAATCCATGTATGAAGGCCGTATCCTTCTTTTGGGCTTCGGGCGCTGCTATATATTCCGCGTCAATGGCTTTTATGGCTTTCTCCGGCGCCGATATGGCTGCGCAATAGGTTGCATATTCTGCATTGAGCGCCGATCCTGTAACGGTAGCATTTTTAACAGCGTCCTTTCCCTTCACCAGGATGTTGGCTTTTTCGAGATAGACCACCAGCATATCGGCCGTTCTGTCTGAACCTGGCAGTCCCTGCCCGGTATGGTCTACCACTATCTCCGTTTTCACCGGTTCCGCTGCCGTTCCTTTGAAAATAAATGTTCCATTCTTTCCCTGGGCGGAGTCTATTACATGCTGGTTCGTCCAGCCGAAGCCCGATACCAGGTATGCTTTTGAAGGACCTTTCAGCGCAGGCAGTTTTACCGTAATTCTGTAGCCGGTGTTTTGCGCCCGGCCAGTAACCGGCGCCAGGGCCAGGGCTGCTAATGCCAGTGTAAGTTTCATGTATACTTTGTATAATTTGAATGATGGTGATGATTAATAACCGGGATTGGGCGCCAGGTTAGGGTTTAATATGATATCATCCGGGGGTATCGGAAACAGTTGCTTGTAGGTGCTCCAGCTGCTGCCTTTGAGCGGCGCAACGATATTCATTACCGCATCGATTGCGCCGGTTCTCTTCAGGTCAAAAAACCGGTTACTGCCTTCCGTGAACAGCTCCACCTGCCTTTCTTTGGCGATGGCGGCCAGCATATCTGCCTGTGTTGTGGCGGTGGTGGGCAAAAGACCTGCACGCGTTCTTACCGTGTTGAGATCTGTTTCGGCGCTGTTGGCCCCGGTTATTTTATTCTGCCGGGCGCGTGCTTCCGCTCTAATCAGGTATAGTTCCGCCAGCCGCAGCATAACGGTTTTTTCGGCGCCCCCGGTGGCTGATTTGTATTTATTGGGAAAATAATAAGTAATGGCCGGGGTTACGCCGGTATAGATGGTAGACCGCACCCAGCTGGTATAACGCGCATCGCCGGGCTCAAATGCGTTGAGCAACGGACTATTCATTGCTACCAGCACCAAGTAGGTTTTTGCGGGATCTGTACTAAGGGTGGCCGGCATACCCCCATTGTAAAGATTGTATTCATAGGTTTTTTCATCTGTCTTCGTCGCCAGCGCCCAGATGGTTTCATTGCTGGCGGTCAGGAATACCTGTGCGGGCGATTCCAGCTTGTAGGCGGTATTGCCGATAATGGCATTGGCCTGTACCTCGGCGCTGTCGTACTGGCCGGCATACAGGTAAGCCTTCGCCAATAAGGCGGTGGCGACGGCGCGGTTGGGCCGTACGCGATAGCTGGTGATGGCCCCATAACCGTCCCTGTAATCTGTGCCCAGGAGATTTTGTGCCTGCTTCAGGTCGGATATTATCTGCTGGTACACCTCGCTTTGACGTGATCGGGACAGGCTGCCGTTGAGCTTATAGTCGGTCGTCAGCGCCAGCGGCACATCGCCATAACAGTTGACCAGGTGGAAATACAGAAAAGCCCTGGTAAAATAGCTCTCACCCAGCCACTGGTTTTTATAATACAGCATTGCCGGTGTTTTCTGGATTCCTTCAAGAGCGCCATTTACCACGTATAGCTTCTTATACAGCTCGATCCACCAGCTGGTATTGCTGTTGGTAAGGAAATCGTTATAAAATGCGACGGCCGTAGTGTTGGAGATGGCGATGGTTTTTGTTTCATCCATATACAGCGCCGTCAGGTAGGCAAGATTGGAGCCACCGCCGCCGGAAAAGGGGCCGGAGCTGTTGAGGCTTAAAAAACACCCGGTTACGATAGCCGAGGTAGAGTTGTCTGACACAAAAGCATCATCGCCGGCAATAACGCCCGCGGGCAGCTGCGTATTATCGAGGTATTTTTTACACCCTCCCAGGAACAAAACGGATAGTAGCAGTATATTTTTCAGTTTCATTTTTCTCTTTTTTGACATGCTTTAAAAAGTAATATTCAATCCCGCGGTAAAGGTGCGCATCGGCGGTATGGTGCCTGCGTCGAGGTTCTCGGGGTCGAGGCCGCCATACGGCGATATGGTCAGCAGGTTCTGCCCCTGGAGATAAACGGCGCAATCGCGCACATGGATTTTCTGCAAAAAGCCGGCATTGAAATTATACCGCAGGCTCAGGTTCTGCAGCCGGGCATACGAAGCATCGCTGTATGCGCCCGTGCTGGCTTTAAAATACGTATGCCTTGGCAGGCCCGAAAAGATGTTTGAGCTTACCTTGGGCATGGCAGTTATATCTCCCGGTTTCTGCCAGCGGCTCAGCCATTCGGCGCCACCATTGAGGTTCACATATCCCAGCAGGTAGCCGCTCTGCGCCAGGTAACTTTTACCTACCCGGCTGGTATAGATAACAGCAACATCCAGCGACCATTGCCCGTAACGAAACGAGTTTTGAAAGCTGCCGTAATATTTCGGCGCCAGGTCCAGGAACTCCGTCTTATCCGCGTCGGCCAGCCCGCCCGAATAATCCGTGGTAACGCCTTTGGCATTGGTAAAGTTGAAATTGCCCGTTGCAGGGTTCACACCGGCATATTTATACAGCAGGGCGCCGGTTACCGGTTTGCCTACGATATAGCTGGTCGACAGCACCCTGTAAGTAGGCAGCTTCAGCAGCTTGCTGGTGGGTATGGAGATGTTGAAGCGGGTAGACCAGGTAAAACGGCTGGTTTTTATATTGATGGTATTCAGGCTTACTTCCCATCCGCTGGTGCGGATAACGGCGTCCGAGTTGATTGAATAACTGCCGAAACCGGTAATGGACGGCAGGGATTGGCTAATCAGCTGGTTTGACGCCTTGTTGAAATAATAGTTGCCTTCTGCATACACCCGGTCATGCAGGAAGCCCAGCTCCAGCCCTATTTCCGAATTCCTGTTCTTTTCCCAGCTAAGCAGTGGATTGGCCAAGGTGGAGGTGGTAAGCCCCGTCTTGGACTGGTAAGTGCCGCCCGATGAAACATACGTGCTTAAATAAGCAAAGTCGGGAACGCCATCGCCGCCGATAATCCCTGTGCTGGCCCGTATTTTACCATGGCTTAGCAGGGAAAAATGATCTTTTATTAAATGCTCCTCGCTGAATATCCAGCCAACGGCTACCGAGCCGAAATTGCCAAACTTCCTTCCCGAACCGAATTTGGTGGAACCGTCTCTTCTGCCGTTGAGGTCGATGATGTATTTCTGGTCCCATACAAACTTGATAACGCCATGAAAGCCCAGCGACCGGTAAGGCGTTTCCGAAAAAGTAGACGTCACCGTAGTGCCCGCCGATGGATTGCTGATCAGCGCATCGGAAGCAAACCCGATGCCGGATATCTCATCGGTATATTGCAATTTGTTGTCGAGCCTGCCGCCGGCCTTAAGGCTCAAATCGCCTTTTTTCCATAGTCTTGTCGTATACTCCGCATAGGGAGAAACAGACACGGTTCGTATATCATAGTGCTTCATCGCGCCGCGGGAGTCCTGCGAAGCGCTTGTATTGCTGGGCGCCTTTGTGGTGGTAGGATAGCCCATGCTCTCTTTGCCGCTTAAATCACTGTATCCAACGATGGCGCGCAGCGTCAGGCCCCTGGCGGGCTTGTACGAAAGCGTGGCATTGGCCAGCAGGTTGTTGGTAACGTTCCTGTACATACGGTTAATATCGTCTGCCAGGTCATTGGCGCCCGTTTCCCAGTTCACGCTGCCATCAGGCAGAAAGATATCGGGGCCATTGGGAGCGGCAAAAACAACGCTGCTGGAAAAATCCGTTGGCACCATGGTGCTGACCGACGAAAGAAAAGTGCCCGACAGGGCAAAGCCGATCTTATTGTCGCTCGAATTGGTGTTCAGCGAAAAACGCAGCGATCCATCGCGGAATGCGCCCTTATGCCTTTGTATATTGCCGTTATCGCGCAGGCTTCCGCTAACCAGGTAGCTGGTGTTTTGCGTGCCGCCGCTATAGGAAAGATTGACATTGGTGGTCTGCGCATGGCTGCCCAGCAATTCCTTTCTGAAATCGGTGTACCTGTCTTCGGGCCAGGCGCCGTTGATGTCTTTATCGAAAACCGTTGGCGCCAGGCCATCGTTTTTCAGGGCTTCGCGGCGCATCGCAAGGTATTGCTGCGTATTCATCAGCTTCGCCTGCTGGCCCAGTACCGATATGCCGGTATAAATATTGGCGTTAAAGGCAGGTGCGCCCACTTTGGCTTTTTTGGTCGTAATCAGTATCACGCCATAAGCGCCCGACGAACCATACAGGGCGGTAGCGTCGGCATCCTTGAGCACGCTGACGCTTTCGATATCATTGGGATTTAAATAATTCAATCCATTGCCGCCTTTAAGAAAATCGGAGGTGCCGCCATAGGTATTGGCCGACAATGGCAATTTGCCGTTGGGATATATCACGCCGTCCACTACTATCAGAGGCTGCGGCATATAATCGGCGTTGTCCGGCGAAAAATTGGTCATTCCCCTCAGCCGCAGGGTAAATGCGCCGCCGGGCTGCCCGGTGGCTTGTTGTATAAACAACCCCGGCACCTTTCCCTGTATCGCTTCGAATACATTGTTGACCGGGTTTTTGGCAATGTCTTCGGCCGTAATAGTAGTAACATCGCCGGCATTCAGCCGCTTTGTCGTAGTGCCATAGGCAATCACCTGCACCTGGTCCAGCTGGCTGACGCTTTGTTGCAGGCTGATGGAAAAAGAGGCATTCCGTAAATACGCGGCGGTTATTTTAATTTCCCGGGCTGCATATCCTACATGGGTTATCACCAGCACGTCGCCCTCGTTCACGTTCAGCGTAAAGCTTCCATCTGCATGGGAGACGGCCGAGTTCTTCGACTTTTTGACAAACACCGAGGTCCCTTCCAGCGGTTTCCCGCCGGCATCAAGGATACGGCCGGTAATGGGGACCGGCGAAAGTATTTCTTCCGTCCCGGGCGAAGCCTGCGGCCGGCCGGAAGGCGTAGCAGGATCCACTTTGCGGGAAAGGGAAATGGTCTTATCGGCGATGATATAAGTAAAAGGCTGGTCTTTCATGGCCAGGTTCAGGAAATCGGCCAAAGGCATGTCATGCACGGACAGGGAAACAGGCTTTGCCTCTTCCAGCAGCCCCTTTTTGGAAAATACGACATAGCCGGTTTGTTTTTTAATGGCGGCAAACACCTGTTTCATGTCCAGGTTTTTGCCCGACAGGGTAATGGATTGCGACAAGCCGGCGGCCTGCACATGCAGTAAGGCGATGGTTAAAAGTAAAATAGTCAGTTTCATGACTAAGAGTGTTTTGGTTACGTTCCGGTGCCTCCACCAGGCCGGCCGGGAACAATAAGCAGCATTTTGCATAACTTTGTCGTGTTTTGGTTGATTAATGGAGAAAACAGTCTTCCTGGACTTTTTTGAAACGCGTCGGCCTTCAACAAATCGCCGCTATGGACCCTACTCCGTAGCGGTTTTTTATTGCAGACAAGCTTTATTATATATTTGAATGGATATAGGTAAGGGCAATGACAGGTTGATGTAAGTAATTTTATCGCTATGGCAGCACCACCAGGCGACGCCCCTCCATCCTGAATTTAACCTCTGCCCTGGCAAGCACTTTCAACAAATCCGACAGTTTCATATTCCGGCTGATTTCTCCCTCAAACCGGATATCGGGAATACCTTTCTCATACACCACCTCTACGTCATACCATCGCGCCAGCTGACGCATCACTTCCTCCAGGCTGGCATCATTAAAATTGAATAACCCATTTTTCCAGGCCATCACCTTATCGATATCGGCATTATCGGCAACAGACAACCGTTGCCCGCTTACCTGCGCCTGCTGGCGCGGTGTAAGTATCGTTGCTGGTGGCGGGGTACCCGGCAATCCGCTTCCGGGCGCCATACTGCGCACTTTCACACTGCCTTCCAGCAAGGTTGTTTTTACCGGGCCCTCGTTTATATAGCTGTTCACATTGAAGCGTGTGCCCAGCACTTCTACAGAAGACAGGCCCTCCACCGTTGCGATAAAAGGCTTTTCCCTGTTCTTCGCTACTTCAAAATAAACTTCCCCGCTGATTTTTACCTGTCGCTCTTTTTCGGCAAATACAGTGGGGTAAGTAATAGAAGACGCGGCATTCAGCCAAACCTGCGTCCCGTCGGGAAGCGTCAGCTGGTACTGTCCGCCGCGGGGCGTGCGCATGGTATTCATCATAGCCGCGCCTGCTGCCGTACTTGTTAATTGATAGGATATCCGGCCATTGGCCAGTTTAACAATAGACACATTCCCCTGTTGAGCGATAGCGCCGTTGCCGGCGCTATCGAGCCCAATGGTCGTTCCATCGGATAAGGTTAAAACAGCTTTATCGCCCCCGGGGCCAATATCGTTTTGTGCATACCTGTTATCGCCGGCAAGCGATGGGCGAACATTCGTGTTCACCAGCAGGAAATAAGTTGCAGCGCCGATGATTACTATTGCCGCCGCTGCCCAGCCCCATTTCCGGAAGAAGCCGGTATGGCGAACGGGAACAACAGGCGCAGGCTGTATTTTTTTTATTATCCCCTGTACAATTCTGTCTTCTGTTGTAAGCAGGTCGCCGGCAAGCGACCACTCCCCTCCCGACAATTGCTGCCCGATAAGATGGGCAAATTGCTCCGCCGCCTCGTCGTTTTCGAGCAGCGACGCCAGTTCGCCATGCTGATCTTCTGTCAGCTTGTTCGTACGATACAGGTCCAATAATTGTTGCAGGCGGTGGCTCATCATGGTTAAAGACGCGGTTGTAACAATTTACTGAGTAGCGAAAGAAAAATATTTTTACAATAGTCCTGCCAGTAAAATAATCACCAGCAGGCTATCGCCGATATGCTCCTGCAGGTAGCTTTTCAAAAAAGTAACCGCTTTGGCAATATACTGGGCTACGGTGTCTTTATGCATCCCCAGCCGCGCTGCAATCTGCTCATGGGTAAGTCCTTCCAGCCTGCTCATACGAAATACCTGCTGTCTTTTTTCGGGTAGTAAGCTGATGCCGGTGAGCAGTAGCTGGTAATGCTGGCGGTGTTCCGCCAACTGGTCGGGGCGCAGGGAATTTTCCTCCCGCTCCTGTTCTTCGAAAAAAGCCGGCCGGCTGAGTTTTTTCCTGACAGCCGATACAATCGTATTGCGGGCAATAATAAACAGCCAGTTGTCAAAATTGTCGAGCTGGCCGATTTGGCCCCTCGCATTCCAGACTTTGAGGAAAACATCCTGGGTCAGCTCCTCGGCTTCTTCCGCCGATTTTACCCAGGAAATGGCATGTGCATAGATATTCTTCCAATACAGGCGGACAAGCGCTGCCAGGGCGTTTTCATCCCCTTCAGCTATTTGCTGCAGCAGAGCCGGGTTGTTATGTATTTTCTCCGAATGCAATTACAGGCAGCTAAAATAAAAGAAATATTAATATAATCCTGCCATAAAAGAAATGGAGCATACCCGTTTAAAACCGCGGTATACTCCATCCGTTATTATTAACAATATATAAAACTGCCGCTGGCTGGCAGCTGTTAATCAGGCTAAAGCCGTTCAAGCAGGCCCATGCATTGGGCGGAAAGCAGGATAAAAAAAACAACCTGCCGTTCGGTGAAATGCAGGCGTAGTGTGGTGAGCGCTTTTCCTTTGTGCACTTTAACGGTAAAAACCGAAATATGAAGGCGTTCGGCTATCTCGTCGTTTTTAAGGCCTTCGAAATACGCCAGCTTAAATACTTCCCGGCGTTTTTCGGGCAGCTTCTCAATCTCGTTGTAGATTTCCTGCATAAACTCGGCCCGTATCAGCTGGTTCAGTACCAGCTCATCGCGCCGGCTTTCTTCGAGGTAAGCAAACTCGCGGGAAAAACTGTTTTTTACTTTCAGGCGGCGAAGAAAATTGATACAGGCGTTGCGGGTCGTAACATATAGAAAAGCTTTTATCGTACGGGGACTGTCAAAATCGGCGTGTTTGTGCCAGAGCTTTACAAAGGAATCTTTTACAATATCCTCGGCATCCGCGGGGTCGCCAATCAGCTGCGCCGCAAAATAACAGA
>Ga0307508_10000922_pt1 | contig 34162 bp, 42 predicted proteins | sample 9_EM_MG_FD_203089 | JGI IMG/M metagenome (GOLD analysis project Ga0307508, IMG submission 203089) | Populus trichocarpa ectomycorrhiza microbial communities from riparian zone in the Pacific Northwest, United States - 9_EM | ecosystem: Host-associated > Plants > Roots > Unclassified | place...
GAAGAAATCAAGAAATTGGCCAGGTTTCTACATTTGGGGGATTAGCAAGTATAATCACAAACACACAATGCATTAATTGCAAACCAGAGCACACTCTTCAAATGTACCACCTGCCTGGGGCTTTCGAAACACTGGGCCTCGAAAAGAGACAGTGGACTTGGAAAGTATGGTAACCCATTCTGCATATGCCCGAAGTGGGCACAAGTGGGGTAGGTCTCGCTGCTCATAGAGGAAGAATGGCTGTATATCTAAGGCTCCATGTAGTACCAGCAGCAGTGCATGTCACTAAATCACTCACCGCCATATTGGTGTGTCTTCCGAAATGGGAGGGATATCCTGAGATAGATAATTCCATCATTGCCCACATCCATTTCAATTTGGTTGAATTCTATGTTCAATGCTTCATCATATCGCAGCAAGCACCAAAATGAGAGGACATAAAGAAATTGGAGCATGCAGCGAGTATTGGAATTCCCCCAGACTGAGAAATCTCCCCGTTTGCCCACTGCCACAAGAGAATGGGTCTTGCGATAGACCTCATTGAAGTCAAATATCTTTTTGAGAATGTCGGCAGTAATGGCACGTGCACTGGTGACAACATCACCTGCCCGAGCCTGTTGTTTGTGAAGACATGACATGTTAAATTGGTGACTTGCAACATGAAAAAAATAACAACACATACCTTTCGGCGCTGAAGAGATATCATGTATGTTGCAAGGGATGGAGCAAGTGAAGGATTCCCAGTGGCTGTTCCATCTGCTGCTTCAACCCATGGCTGGCGACCCAGACCTCGCTCTCGTGCAAAAAAGTGACTGATGGCAGCGCGTATCTTTGCAGCATGGGAATATCCGCTCCGGGCCACATCCGCAGGTTTTTGCTTTCCAGTTGAGATATCACGCTCATCACACCTGAGTAGGAGGGGGGGGTGCAACTTTGAGTATGTATGCAGTACTGCTGGGCTGGCTACCAATCACTTACTCATTTGCAATATGGAGGGCAAACCATTCCGGTGCCTTTGCAGGTATCGGCCTGTCACGATCAAATGCGGTGCGGTCTTTGATACATCGCTCGGCAATGCAGAAATCCACAACCCTTCCCCAAAGTCTAAAAATAGGCAGTCACAGCAATATTGTGATTTCCCAGAGATTGGATTACCCTAACCAATGAGAATAGAGCGGAAGTACTTACACTTCATAAGCTCTGAGAGTTTTAGGGACCACAACCTCCTTCGAGGCAGTTGCCAGATTTTCCATCAGATGGTCTATCCTAGTGCCATGGCTTTCGGACGAGAGGCTTGTTGCCCCAAGGAGTTCATCCTCTGCCTCAATTGCATCCTGTTCCGCATCAAGCTCTTCCTCGATTGTTGCCTGTAAGAAGCTAGCACCACATTTGGCATCATTCACCAGGTTGTTGAAGCGATTATCCATGGAAGAATATAAGGTTTCAAGTTGAGAGCCCAATTTGGACAACTCAACCTCGGCACCGACGCAGCACCAACACGGCACCAACATGAGCAACAACTTGCCCAACACCGCCTCTCCTCTCTCTATACCTCTCCCTACTCGGCAAAATGAATCCTGGTCAATGATAACCATCGACAATCCGTAAGCTTTGGTTGCATATATCCAGTCGCTCTTCTCACCGGACAAACTCTTGGCTTCCAGACTTTCACTGAAGGGCAACGAACTCAAGAAGCTCCTTCAGGAACGGAACCAGCCTTCATATGGCACCAAGGCTCAGATGCTGACCCGTCTTCGCAACTTTAGCGAGGACCCTGAGCAGTGGCAATCGTATGTGTCGCTCTAGCCGGGGTATTAATATTTGCCGGATTCACCACATCATACCACTAGGATGCTCCGCACCGTCCGGAAGAGGACCAGGGGCCACTTCACTGCACGCAAACTTACCGGATCGGCAAAGCGAGCCGCTCAAATCTTTCCGGCACAAGACCCCGGGTACCAGCAGCCCATTACCACCGAGTCAATCAATGACCGCCGTTCAGATAGGGAAGTACAGATACAAAAAGAACGGGTAAGTGCGTCGATATGTCAGAAATCAAGCGATCGCCTAATCTCAAGCTAAGGCTCTTGCATATTATCAAGAGCTGCTAAAGCGTGACCAAGAGCAAGAGCATGTGGCTGGTGGAACGTCTGCCGAGCAGTATAGCACCTCAAACCAGGAACTTGTGAGTTGGAACTTGCACGCATGCCGTCTTTGGTGTTGAAGCTCCCTTTGTCCCTTTTTGTCACGGCAACAACACATTATTTCTCCAGGAAGAACATTACACAAATGCGAGTGAAGTGATAGCATCCAGGCAATTGCTGAGAATGATCCAGCAATCGACGTCTGAGCAGCGCGAGCAGCGCAAAGACATGCATGCAATGCAACAGTCTATTCAAACACTTGCCGTCACGGTGGCCTCCACACTCTCACACATTCAACAACACCCTGTGTCTCACCTATCTGCACCCACTAGGGCTCTCGATGCTAGACCGGGATACCTTCCCCCAAATCCGCCCACGACATCGGTACCGCCGTCTAGAATCATTCACATTAATCCTACCGCACAACACGTGCCCAGTAAACCACCGCCGGCAATGCCTAGCGCGCCCCTTGCTACCACAACTCAATCAACATCACCCCCTGCTGACCCCCTTCCCCTCATGTCACACAGTTTGATCATCGGACATCGGCACATTCATTACGATCCAGATAAATTAGTGGCACCGCCTCGTCACAACTACTCCGCTAATCCCGAGCTACTTGTCGATGATTGGGAGCATCTACAGGTTGTGCTTTGCCCCGGGCAATGTGAGGATATTGGGGTGAAGTATTGGAAGCAACTTTACAAAGGTACCGTACACTGGACTCGTCTTCGCAGGTATTATTCAATTTGGGCGGTGCGTATGCCGTTTGCTGGCTCTGCGGCTGCATCTTCTAATGCCTACATTGATCTTTCACAGTTTGTCGCTGCAGAATTCTCGCGGTATCCATCTCGTGAGCAGTTCTGGGCAAAGTTCTCAAACAATGGGAAGCGATTCACCTGGAGCGAAATCACCCAGCATCTGAAGCGGGAGCGAGCTGATCGTGATCATGCACAAGCACAGGCGGCACGTCTCAAGTACGGTGACCTGGCTCTTCATCGTGACTTCAAGTACACACGGTCAAATATTCGGAAGGATATGACCTCTGATCAAGCGATAGCGCGCGTGTATCACAAGCTGGAAGGCTTGGAAGCGGTGTGTCTTACCAAATAATCTTTTCTAGGAACCACACGCTCACTGCCTCTATTTTACTAGCTTGACAACGACGACGACGAGGATGGTGAGCACTAGAGACTTGCTACGGCAGACAAAAGTACATTATGCAAGTACACCGTAAATGACATGAACTTGGGCCCAAATAGACTACCTGATTTAAGTTGTTGCTCATGTATGTGGAACACATGCATGTCGGCGCTGACTCGAGTGAAGAACGAAGCCACAGTGACAATTGCTTGCACATTTTGAGACTCCCTCTCATACACACAACTAGGTGACATTTTAACGCGATGAATTTATAAAAATTGGTACGGACATAAAGGTACAATTACAGTTGCTACAAAGACCATGCCAAAATCGTGGCAATCAAGGAGTAGTGAGATCGATAACATCTTGGTCAGTGAGATCAATGATGTAGGGAACCATCTGTTGAGTGAGAGGGACCGGCTTCGACGGGTCCATATTTGTTGCCGTCATCACCGTTCTCACAGGTTTGGCGAGGGAAGCACCGGGATAGGATGGTTGGGGCATTCTTGGAGCTGCACGAGTTTTGCCAATGCCTTTGGCCGGCTTTTTCTGTGGCCGGGACCGTGAACCCGACACCATGCTTCTTTTAGTCTTGGACACGGCAGAGTAGGAGTTCCGTATTTGCTTCGCTTCTTGCTCAGCCTTGAATATGTCGACAAGTGTTTGCTCCGTGCGCTGCAACATGGATGCAGGCACCCAGATCCGGTGTAGGCTGAGCGGGTCCGCCGCCTTTGGCCCGCACTTTTGCCATGGCAGATCAACCTCCCCGTGCTCCACAGAAACATCGCTTATATCGACAACCTCACAAACACCGCTTTGCGTGAGTTGGACAAGGTGAAAGGGATCGAGCTCAACACGGTACTCATGAAGGAAATCCGTGCGTGGATGTGCAGTGGTTGAGGCCAAGATAGTGGATAGCAAAGGGTGCTTGTCATTACTGTCAATGTTTGCACCCAAATTGCGAGAAAGAGCATATTCTTCTGCCAGAGGATCAGGAGAGACACCTGCAACACACTCAGGGACCGCTGCAGATTGCGTACATCCGACTGTGTTACCGTCGGCACTCATAATCTGCTGGGGGTTCTCAACATAGGGCCAGGGTATTGTGTTAGTGGCTGAGCCCTTTGAGGACACCTCGGCCAGTCCGAGACAGTCAGTTCCCCATAAAGCACCTTCTCCTTCGTCAAGATCAAGCGCTGCCCGGCGCAGCATGCGTATCACACTCCCATGCCAAAGGAGGGACCGAAAGCGTGCAGGTAGGATTTGTGCAGTACCCCACCCGAATTTTTCCTCACAGAACGCCGCAAGAGCATTGAGGCTGTGCTCGTGCGTCCACTGTACACATGGCACAGGCGGCTGCATTCCTGCCAAGAGGGCTTCAGATTCGGATGTCACCGGTTGAACATATGCCCGTAGGACTTCTAGGTTGGGGAAAGCATCAGGAAGGCTGCTCGCGAGTTTGGTCTGTCTGCATTTCAAGTGACCACGTGAATTCATGCGCAGCTCAGCCCGCAACGCATTCCGCCACTGATTCAGGTATTCTGTGAAGGCATCAAGGGGTAGAATGTTGAATGCATCCAACAGTTCTTCACCGAAGCCGCAGCGTGCGAGGGCGTGAGCGGTGTGGACACCACAACCATCCAGTTTCGAGCCAGGCGTGCCTTTCTAAACAGTACAGTTAGCCCCAAATACCGTGTCAATCCAATACTAGGATTGCAAGCTCACCTCATAATCCCCCCCGCTTAAAAGGCCGATAAGGATAAACCCTGCACGAGTCAAGGCAGCCGTCGCATCCGCCGCTATACTGGCCGCTCTGAAGATCCGCACATGATTCCCGTCGTCCTTGCCTGCAGCATTGAGGGCAGGGTTCGCAATGTTGGCCGCTAGGCCGTGCCCTGGACTGTTGAGCAGTAAGCAGTAAGCAAGACGTTGTAGCAAATGGTGTCAAACTCGCACTTTCGAATCACGGTAAGAGCGCCGAACAGAAAGTTGTCCGCATCATCGGAGAGGATACCGTCAATGACGCCAACCCGGTTCAAGTATGCGAGCTCAGCCTCGGCCTCGCCCGGTGCCTCAGAACGGTAGGTCAGTGATTCAGAATTGAGGCTCAAATAATCATTTTAACACACACCTCTCGCCATTCAAATCCAAAGGCGCTGATCATTCTCTTCATGCCACGGATCATCCAGTGAGGTCTCTTTGATACCTGGATGCCGCGCTTCCATGTTGGACGTTTGGACCATCGAATACGAAAAGGGGGAGGATCGGATCTGACAGAAGCTTTGCGAGCCAAAAGAACATCAAGCGGAGACCGGCATTCTCGCCTTCACAGCGGCGCCGTGCGTGGAAGAACCACATGCTGACATCGGGAGCCAATGGTAAAGGTAAGTTCTGATAGGCGCAGATCGGCAAGTATCGGATGTCAAACCTGGTGTCAATGCCGATGCGATACCCTCGCAAGCCAGACTCATTCCTCTCGAAGCCGTCAACAACGGCCAGGTGCGTGATCGAGCGTGTCTCAGAGGTATGTTGGATAAGCTGAAGAAACCACGGTGAGGACACATAGCCAGGAGGGCAGGCATGACTCAGAATGCCTCACATCCCACAAACCGGGAATGCCCATGGCTGCGTTTCCCCGTGTCGGGGGTTCGGGGTCGCCAGCGCCGTCCTTTGTTGTTTGTTGGTTGCGAGTCGACACGTGACTCGGTCGCGCCTGCCTCCTTAGCTCGCTGTGTGGCACATCGGACGGACCTCGTGTTCGCGCGAAGCAAAGCGCACACTCGGCTAGCAGCAGCACTGCTTGGGACTAAAGAAGAGAGGAGAGATCCTTTTTGTTGCATTGCTTACCACACTGTAAATACACACGCTCAATATACTAGTTACAAATATCTAAGCGCGCGACGGCGACGACGGCTGCAGAGGAAGAGAAGGCAAAACAGGAGGCGGCGGCGGCGAGCAGCGGCAGCCACAGGCCGAAAGGGCAGTGATTATGTCATCCATTCCCGTTGGGACGTCCACGTGGGAAACTCGGATCAAATGTCCTTGGGCTGTCCTCGGCCGGGAGGAAGTAGAAGTAGCGCTAGCCACGTCGGACGTCCGCTCGGCGGTCACACTGAATAATATAACGCGGTCACGCGATCACGGCTCTGAACCTGACATGGCCGCCGAAATCTCGCTCGCCTGCTGGATTCCCAGCACCGACGGTGCGGACTCCTTTATGGTCGACATTCTGCCTTCGAAAACTGTCGATCACCCGAAGGACGCAATCAAGAAGAAGAAGGGGAATGCACCCAACCACATCGACGCTGATCAACTCGAAATCTGGAAGGTGGGTGATCCCGCACAGCGTACCCGCCATTGCTGATGTGTAGCGGTGTGACACGCTGTAGCTCTTCAAATCCCTATGGAGTCGCGATATCACTTGGGAGAATTGGCGCTGGCGATAAAGTGCCGACGCCGATAAACTCGATCCGGTGGAGGAGCTATCCGATTATTTCTCTGAACCTCCAGTCAAAAAGAAGGTTCATATGGCTGTACTAGTACCTCTTGGTGAGTACCCACCGCGTTTTGCGTCGTGCGCCGGGACGGTTGTGCCTCTCCACTAAAGGTTGGGCACATTCCTAAAAACGCGCCGATGAACAACCGACAGCAAAGCAGCGTGCGTCTCCTTACTCAGCGATTCAAACCAGGTGACTAAGCAGATTTATAGAATCAAACCCGCGTTCACCGGCATGGCCGCTGAAATCTCGCTCACCTGCTGGATTCCCGAAGAGGCACAGCCTCCATTCGAGTATCTCGCATCGATTCCCATTTCTTTGCCCCTTATTGGCCTCGCCCAGCTCGTTCGGTATCTCGTCGCCGTAACGTCAACAACCTCACGCCGGGGTCGTTCCGCGCACTTGTACATGGCGCCATAAGTCATTCCCAGGGCATTGTATCCGCTGTTGTTCTTGCCACGTCGACGACGGAAGAGTCATTCATTTTGAACTCGATTAAAGCTTCCAAGTGGCTTTTCTACACTGGTGAGGGTTACCCGACCCCCATGCTTGCCGTCTCGGGTCTCCTCGAGTCCCACATTACCAAGACCAACGCGCATTTCGGACTCAACAAGTTCATCGAGGTCTACATGCAATGTGTAAACTCGGCGCGTACTCTACAGGCCAAAGGAGCAGGTCGAGTAAGCTCTAAGCCTCGTCGCGGAGCTTATGCCACCGCTCGCCAAAGGCAAGGCCTCGACAATCTTATTTAATCCTTCACGTTGTTGACATCACGTCATTTCCACAGATGGCGTATTTGACCATCGCGCGTATTCCGAAAAAGCACTCAGGAAGATGATCAAACACAGGGCGAAAGCAGAACGAGCTGCCGCAAGGCAAGCGAAAGTGCTTTTGGCTCCCATTGATCTCCCAGTCACGGCGAACGCCTCCGCGGAAACTACTGAGAATGGTGACAACGGTGGCCTCGATGGCATTCTCCCTGGCGTGATCACCAGAGGCAGCTCACCCGTGGGTTTCGACCGCCCTCCAACTGATGCCAAGTCAAACGCAGTCTCCGCAAGTGCATTAGCTGCCGCCGCTCGTCTTGAGCTTCTGCAGGGAAAGTTGGATTTGCTCATGCGATTCATGCGACTTATGATCCCTGTCCTGGTCGAAGTCTACGCTGCAAGTATCACAGTGAACATCCGAACCCGAGCTTTGACCAGGATGTTGAAAGCCACCAGCTTCTTAGAACCTGATGAGCTTTAGAAAGCAGTCGAGATATGTTCCCCATATTGACCAGTTGTCGCGGAATTTGAGAAGGCCTAACTCGTCTCGGCCAGCACGTCCCTCTCGCGAGTTTCATTAGATCCATTCTCTCATCGTGTGACCATCAAATGCTCCTCACTGGAGCATTACAACTTGTAGATCTCCTTTTCATGAACTCCCAGCGGAGTACAAGTCCGCCTTCCGACGTGAAGGAGTTCTGCACGAACTATTTGCGATCGCCGACCAGGAACTTACTACTAAAGCCAAAAGCTGATGCCTCTACGTCTAACGCGCCAACACCCGAGGAAGGATCGGCACCTCCATTACCATCTGGCGGTCTGCTTCGCCGCTCGAGTCCATGCATTGCTGATTCTCAAGATAGCACGATCCTCCGGGCACGTGTGATACGATTCAAACACCTATCAGGCGGTAGCGACGATGGCACTGAAACCGACAATGATGAGCTTGATGCTCTGAAGACCGCGGCCAAATGGCTCGCGACCCCAGAGATAGACCTCAAGTCTGCGAAAGATGCGTTGCGCACTATAGCTGACCTATTCGGACGTCAAACCTGGTCCATGTCAAGCTTTGAGATGCTGAAGAGTGGCCTCATTCAAGAGCTTCTAGCGTTTGCGTCGGACGAAACGCGGTACAGTGAGTGCACAGTTCCATCATAGTTTTCATACGCTAGACGTCCTTCTGTAGTTCCTTTGAAAGTTAGGCAGCGCCTCATCTTTGAGGCACTAACGTCCCGGCCTCCATCTGCGAATACGCCGCAACCGTACCGCCCTCCATTTGCTGTCATTGTGAAGCGTCTTCAAGAAAGTTTGACGCGAATGGAAACTTTTGAAGTAGTTACGGTCTCTCCAAGCGGGGATGGTGTGTTTTGTAGTCGCCAAATCTGTGCTGTCTATTGACAAACTTCCATACGACAGATTCGCGGAGAAATTCTGCATCATTACTCGCGCGGCAATTGCGTTTGAGGCTAGTCGGAGAGGGGAATGATATTCCCTGAAGCTGTACTAACATAACTGCCTCCATCCACGCCATTGCAACGTTCCAAGCTCTTCACGATTACCTGCGCCCGCGAGTGTCCAGTCAAGGTCTTCGAATTCCCGCATAGCAAGCTAGCTGCCCTCGCCGCGGCAGTGGGGCTGCCTCCTGGCGTCCTGCAACGCCCTTCAAACTCGATCACTGATCAGTCAACGGGCGGGAATTCTGCCAAAGATGCCTCCTCTGACAAAGTCCCTGGGACGACTGACGTGGGCTCGCCCGGAGAGGCTGCACAACAAGCTGGGGACCAGGCAATCACAGCGATCAAGAGAGCTGAGGCTGCGGAGGCGAATCACGCTAACCTATCGCAATTCCATGACGACCTCGAAGATCGGCACACTAGCGCGCAAAACTCATTGCGTGAGCATGCTAGCAAAGTTGCTTCTCTTACCTTGCTCCTTCAACAACGCGAAGCGACGCACACCGATGCTCGGACACAACTCAAATCGCTTTCTTCTACGCAAGACGAGCACGTTCATGTATTGTAGCAGCTTGAACAGGCTCTTGACGAATCGCGCGGAGCAAGCTGAAACACACTGGAACCAAAGCCGAGACCGTGCCGCTCAGCTCAAAGCAGAGCAGATCGAACTTCGCCAGGAGATTGAGTCGCGTTGCACATGATGGCGAAGGTGCTACTGCGCGAGCGGCGGATCTCGAAAATGCTTGGACAAGATCTCGTGAAGAAGCCGATCAATTGCGAGCCCTCACTGGCAGCCTTGGCAAACTTCTGGACTCCTGAGGTGAGAGCTAATGCTGAGCGTGGTCTCAATGGCCGAGCGACAAGATCACAGCACTTGAGGAGGAAGCCCCGAACCTGCAGCTATTGTTGAAAGAGTCGGAAAAGCAGTCTACCACCCATCAGAACGAGCTACAGGCCCAGCGTTGGCGCGTGCGCGGCCTTATCACCGAACAAGCATCACTCCACTCTCAATTGTCTGGTTTGCGAGTGTAGCTCACCGAGCAAATCTCTGCGTCTGGTTAATTACGGTAGGACCTGACTGGTTGCGAGACTCGCCTGCGTGATGCCACGAGGGCCTCATCGGAGTGTGAGCTTCGGCTGAGCACTTTATGCAATTATCTTACCGAGAATGGTGTCGTCGTGGATATCGAGGAACTGATTTCAAATGGTTCCACGGCAAGCACGACCGCCGCTTCGGCTCGTATTCAGGAACTCGAGGCCGAATTGGCTGCGAAGACGGAGCAAATCGAGAATCTCGAGGGCCGACGAGTCAATATGTCAGGAAATGGCAGTTCTGAATCCTCGCTGGGTGACACGGATGCTGTTGCACGCGCTGAAATGTGGAACGTGCGCCGGCAGAAGCTGTCACGCAACACAAACAGCAAATGCAACGCATTGAGGATGGTTATTAGACAGCTGTTCATTATGTCAAGTAAGTCATGATGCGCATTTCTAGACTTGCAAAGATTCTGACTCTACTGCCCAGTTGACGTCATACCGAAAAGATGATGCGTCGTGTCAAAGACGAGCACACTCGACAAAGCAGCACGTTGCAAAGTGAGCTTGATGCTCTACAAGGCGGCTCAGAAACGTCCTCGCAAACACGCGTCATGAACGGACGGATTACGCTAATGTCAGACGACAGCCATAAAAACAGCACGTTTGCCCAGCTGGCTGCAACTCCAGCGCGCCACTGCTGATAACGCCGATCTCCACAAAAAGGTGGCGGCGTTGCAAACTGAAGTTCACAAATCCCTTGCCATCAGCCTCCTCCCGAGGCCTAAGACACGTCAACATCTCCCAGGGTCACCAACACGCTCACGTTCTCCTTGGCTACCTGTTTCTGAAACCGACTCGGAGGAACTAGAGGGGGAACAAGAGCTCGAACCCTCCGAAGGCGATGACTCCTCTCTCGCACCAGAAGAAATTCTAGCACAACTGCACAGTGGGACTCTCGACTCTATCACACATCAGTGCCACGCGCTTAGCCATATCTCTGAGGCAAATGAAGATGGCACGCGCGCTAGCGTTTTATCGTCCAATTGGGCCTCTTCTCCAGGATCATGCTGCAGCTGCGCCGGGAACTGACGATCATCAGACGGCGCCTGGACCCAATTCTTAACGCTGTTCTGAAAGGAGATTCGTCGTACTGGCGGCAGGGTATTGATTCGCCTCGGTAACCAGGATATCAAAATGCACCTTTCCACCTGCGATCCTTCTGTGAAAATAATTTCTACCGACATCTGCAGCCATGTTGCAATTGGGAACTTCACATGACCCGCAGCAGTTTGAAGAGCCAGTCCCCCAATCAAGTCCTCACAGTCGAGCAGCCAGATACGGATAAAAGGTACAAAATCCACCGCGCACGAGCTATCCAGGTCCTTCCCCGCATGATTGTGCTGGAGCCCTTGAACGAATTCCCGTCCAGTGCTCCCTCCGTCGTAGTGTCCACCGTCCCGGCCATGGCCACCCCCCACCCACGCTCCTGGATCGGACAGGACTACCTATCTCGGTCTCGCACCCCGCCTCCGGAACACTCAACATTCGCCACTCATCAAAATCCTTAGTCCATGGCCTGGTTCCCGTGCAGTCAACCCTCTGTGCACTATCGAAACGAAGGGCATCCGACATATCGGGGCTGCCTTTATTGATCGATGTTGCTGTACTCCGAATGACTACCACGGGATACGTTCTATAGACTAATGGGTAGTTCTCGTCATCATGGCACTCGTCCCCATATCACGCATTGTTCCGGGCTGAATCCTGAGCCCCCGAGTGTGTGCCTGACATGCCGGGTTTCGCGCTACTTTTGAGATAAGCCCGACTCAATGCTGACTCTTACGGGGTGAGCTATTTCCCCAGTATTAGTCTGATTTTCATGACGCATTCCAGTCCGGAGTCTAATAGGTCCCAAGGTACGTATCGTGGATGACAGCGTCTCGTGTTTGGAATCGATGTGGTATTTTGCATCAGGCGCCATATGATTTGGAATGGCAAAATTCGGGTGGGTCTCAACGCCATATTCTACCAGTGCCGCGCGATATGCTTCGCGCCAATATTTGCGAAAATTTTCAGGTGGTGATCCAGATTGCAGCTATTCATATATCCTTGGCCCCGTTAAGTTGGTTGAAATGTTCGAATCGTTCAAGAGCTTTGAAGGTAAGTTCAACTTTCTCTCCATGCCCGTACCGTCGTTAACGCTGCATTCAAGGGTTATATTACTACCTTGGCTCGGCGGCCAACCTAAGCCAGGATCCTGAGATGCACTTTAAGTACGTCCAATATTCGGGATACAAGAGGGTGCGAATTTCGTTCAATCCCCCAGACCACAAGTTCATCGAATCCCAGTTGTAGTGTTTCCGACTGACTCGATTCTCCTTAGCTCTTTCCGATACTGCTTCCTGCATTCTACCCCAAATGCTCTGTCCAATCGGCCGGAGGGCGCGATGCTGAGCACACCTCAAAGACACCCGGCTCCACCGGGCGGGGAAGCGGCGTGTGCTCTCTGCCTCGCTACATCTGCTCTAATTTCGCTCCAAACACTGCGGTACGGATTCGAGAACGAACACGTATAGGTAGGATGCGCATCAAGGGCTGTCTCAAGCAATTAATCGAATAGGATTGTCACGTGGCTGCCGAGGTCACGAGCTGGCAAGAACCACGAATGTCCCGGGAAGCTGGGGATTTCTGGGGAAGTCGGGCGTGATGTCTGTGCCCTGGGCTCCCTGGCACCCCGGACTCCTGGCCGGCGAGGATTGCCTTTCAAGACCGCCCAAAATATCGAAGACAGCACCTCGCCACCGACTTTGAGGAAATCCTTAAACTCATCTCCTTCCCCGCCGCCCACTTCCCCTCTCGCTCTCCTCTCGTGGAGACGTTACGCAGGCCCCGAGCTGGAACTACGGCAGTTTACTGGGGTTGTTAGCGCCAAGGTCACGCTACTCGCGATGCAGTTGACGAGGACAAGGTAGATATCTGCATGGGTGGTAAAGCAACTGGCTTTGGAGGCTTAGGCCCCATCGAGGAAAGGGCACGCAAGTCCTGAATGATTCCGCGTCAAAATACATCATAGACCAACTCACTTTGCCACGCTTGCAGCCCATCAGGATAGAGATGCGGCTCTCACTTCTCTCCTTATCCCCTCTCTTGGGTTTTGTCCCTTTAGGCTCTTCTGGGATAGGTAACTCTTTATCTGCCCTATTCTCTGCCGTACCCCCGAAGCTCTTGAGGGACGAACATTCCTTTAGCAAGCTCGACATAGGTCTTTTGCGACGCCTGTGGAACTCGAGGCGCCATGGCTGGGACCCCGTGTGCCTACAGCCACGTGTTATATCTCACATCCCACAAAGTGACAGCACGTCAGCGAGGGCGTGTGGCCCTATATTACAGGGGAATGGGTCGCCGAGTGCAGCACGCAACCTACGCCTTTTGATGGCACCCTCTTTGCCTCATGGGCCATGATTGCAAAGGGGTCGTGCGAGGAGGCGCACGCTAGCGACTCTGTCAAGGAGCTCCTCGTCCAGGCTCAGGGTGTCGACGACGACGAATGGGAGCAGGCGTACAAGGGCGAAACGGAAGTCGTTCTTACCGGGCAGGTGGGCACATCCGCAAGATCCTTTGCGCTATCAAACTCTTGGAAAGAGTTTGATGAGACGGTATTCAAGCTCGTGAAAGACAAGCGACAGGCGTGGCTCAATGGTAATGCTGACTATGTTGTTCTTGTCGTGCCCCACTAGCTAACCCTGGCCTTTTCCAGGGATGTCGTGGGCGACCTTTTGGCATTGCAAGCTATCACAAATGTTCTCAATTCGCCCAAGAAGATATACTGACCTTCAGTTACAAGTTTGAACGCTTGATCAAACTTGGCCCTGGCCCAGGCATAGCATTCTAATGTGGAGAAGCCCTTTCAAAGTCGATCAAGGACCTCGCCGGAGGCAAATCGACGCTGTGGGACGAGATACTCGGCGATCTCAACCTCGAGTTCACCGCTGCGCCTGAAAAGGCGACGAGCTTCCACTCGACAAACTTGATTATTTGCTTGGCTCTGGCTACTCGGGTCAATCAGGCAAGCACACGATCGGCCCCGTCTCTCGTCTTGTTGGTAGAAAGACGCCTGGCGGTTTCAGCCTCACGTCGATCAAGGGATACTTGATGAAGCTGCTGGGCTCCGAAGCCGAAGACTTGTCTAGTGGTGGAGGGGTGGTGGCCCTGTCATCGATAGCGCGAAGAGTTTGTCAAGTTCCAGGCTGCTCAACATGAATTCGCCGAGTGGCGAGTTGAGCTTTACGTGCGCCATCTCGATCTTGACGCCCGCGCCGATCGTCGCGCCGAGAAGGGTAACATCGATCCTCTGCGGTCGAAGTTGGACGTCGTTGGCAGAGATCATGGGGACACCTGTCTTGAGATGCCGCCCTTTGATATTGGAATTGGGTCTACGAAGACGAAGATCTTCAAGGTCCTACAACAGACAATACATCGGTGACCACGAAGACGAGAGGCCACTCGAAACAGGCACGGAACTCTCCGAGGTACGGTCAAGGGGTGGGTTTACTCTTTGATCAATCCCTCGCTAGTACCCCTTTCGGTCGCGGTATCGAGCTCTGTCCGACGCGCTGGCACATACAGGAACGTGTGTGCCATCGATAGCACCAACGCAATTGTCAGTGAAGGCGTCGAATTTTTTGCCAGAGAGACGCGAGGCACTAGTTGCTGCGTTGGTATGTGGCATACGGACATAGCGCTTGTAGAAGGTTCCATTGACACCCCTAGTATAGTGGCAATCCTACGAAAGCACCTGCATACAAAAGCCGTCGAGTTAGAATGGAGACTGTGGCATAGTTGTAACGTCTCACAGTGATATTGATTCGTTGGAGCGGTGGAACCTTTCACCCACATGTCGGACTGATAGCCCAGTGGTGCATGTGTATAAAAAAAATGGCGAGTTGTTCTTCGAGTGTGATGTGCTTCGTGTCACCGAGTCCTTCGCGCCGAAGCTCGTCGAAAAGAGCGAGGAAGACGTGTTGTCGCACGCTCAGCTCCATCACAATTCGTTGAGGGTGGCCGTTCAGCAGCTCGTGGGCCCAGGCATTGCCAGTCAGCGCAGAGGTGTGGTACGGGATGCAAGGTCGAGCCTGGCCGAGAAGGAGTCGCACTGCAGCAAGTGTGGCTGCGGCAGCGAGCACAACAATTGTGATACGGACCCTTGGACATCTACGCATTGGCCGATGGGCGCCATGGATGACGGGTGCCATATAGGTGGGAATGAAACGAAATTGATTGATTATGTACGATACAGCATGCTAGCAGGATTGTAAAATGAAAAATCCTCGATGAAACCGAGGAGAAAATGGGTTGACCACGGGGATTTCTCGAAAAATCTCCTACCCAAAAATCCTCGGGAAATCCTCAATAAATCCTCCAAAAATTGGGCTGCCGAACAGGGCCTAACAAATATCACGGAAACCCGAAGTCCTGTACTGGATGAAACTGGAACTTTCTTTCCCCTGGGGATCACCCGTGATATCTTCCTGGGGCCCTTTCCCTCAGTGGCACACGTCAGCAAAGAGTATAGATATGATGTTGACACTTTGGCTCTAAGATGAGTCAGAATCACGTCGTTCCAAGAACAAGGCGTTCAACATCTCGATATCGTGATCAGCCTTGATCAGCCTCCCATCCTCCGCTTCGAGTGGTCTCCAGAGACGTGGACCCGGTAGACGTTCATAGGATATCGAACCTGGCCTATTCTCCCTGACCAGTCAAAATCCACGAGCTTGAATCCCAGAGCTCCGTTTTTCTTCACCATAATGTTTGTATCCCGCACGTCGCCGTGAACATAATTTTCTTGGTGAAGGGACGCGAGTTTCCGGGCGATATCCTCGTAATGGGAGTAATGAGGGGGGAAATCCGATAATCGACAGTAATCCTCGTTAATCATCTCCATCACAACCATCCACCATCCGCCCGGTAACTCCTGGAAGCCTTTTAATATCGGAGCGAAGCCCCTAGAAGCACAGAATGCATGTACATCCTTGGAGTAACGGCGCACAAATTTAATGCAAATCTTCTCGTCACCGCCCGTCTCAACAGCAGTAAAGAGTAGCTTGGAACCATCCATGTGAGATATGTATGTAAAAGAGCATGTTGACGATGTGTTGATGCACGAATAGGACAAGGGATATGGAAATTCGAGGTCGGGAGCAAGAGGTATCTTGTCGGACAATTCTACGTTGTAGCATTCTTCCAACGAACGGAGGGCATTTTTTAGCGCACCAAAATGACGCGCGGCCATCGCGCGCATTCTAGTGTCTGTGCGATGACAAAAGAGGGGCAGGGCAGTCGAAATTACTTGTATGTTTGGACGAGTACTCCAAACAGCAGCCGAAAAGTCGATATGGGCACCTGGTAAGGCTGTAAGAATAGAGGAGAACTAGCGATAACATTGCGGCTTACCAAAAAGAGTAATGAGAATGCAAGGAAATCTAAAGCCAGGCCGTCCAGTCACGGAGGACTTGGTTGAGTGAATGTAATACGATATTGCCTGGGCGTGAGGTTCGGATCCCCTAGATCCTATCTCGCCCTTGATCTCGATTATTGCGAGACGGAAGCCACGCAACTGTATGTCGCCGTCAGTTGTATATTTGGTCCCTTCAATTACCGTCGCAGATGCGACGATACCGGACTCCCGCAGTATTTCTCGGAACTTTGAAGCCCTGACCAGTTCATCTTTAAAGAAACCGGACATTGCTGTTGACAATTTCCACACAAGCTTGTTGTCGGCCGCCGTCGGTTCGTAATTCTCGCAGTCTTCAATGAATTTACCGAATATTGGGTGGAGTAGCGTAGATGGGATAGAGGAAGCAGCCGAAGGCGGTCGATCCCAACGAATGGTATGTCGTTCATCACGCTGTAGCTTGGAAAATTCAGAAGGCACTCCCTGGCTGGAAGGAGCATGGTTGGGAAAATCCTGGACATATAATTGACGAAGTGTCTGGGTTTGATGTAGTGGGGACTGAGTATTCAGCGGCTGGGAAGAAGCAGGAGTTTTTCCTGGATTGGCGGTCAATCGGATGAATCATGGTTTCGCGCAGTCGACCAACAGTACTGCGTACCGGCCAAGGGTTCCACAATTATGTGAAGATGTTCATCCACTACTCCATCCTCGAATGCCTTTGACAGTCGAACCCACGATTTCAACTCTTTGCCTTCAGGGATATGGGTATGTACTTTGATCGATTTGAGTAGATCCTCGTTCGTTCCGAGGTCAATATCCACCTAAAATTTGTCACGATCAAGTACGTCGGACATGTAACCGGTATTACGAACCTTCCAAAGGCGAAGAGAGCGAGCGTCAATGTCATTAAATTCGCACTTCGTCTTGTCCTTGATTGCCTCTTTCAAGAAGCTGACGACCCTCGAACGTGCAATCTCGACAGCAAATACACGACTTGGGTCATCTCCAAGAACCCAGCAGATAAGTTCGAGCGTATTTGACATGACCAAGGCGTTTGTTACTAGGTGGTCAGTCGTCGTCGAGCTGAATCTCTGAATTACTGAGCTCCCTAATCGAAGAATTCGCTAGAAAAGTACGTGATCATACGGTCAGTTGAACTCGTTCGCATGTCAACAGGACACAACAAAGACGATGGAATCGCAGGATAATTTCATGGAGTAAAAATCGCGGCAGCCCATGCAAAAGTCCTGTAATATTCGAGATTATAACCCAAGGTCACCCACGAAAAATGGCGCATTTTGAAGGTCACGGAAATGATTCCGTGGTCCAAGATTGTTCCATGGGGATAGTTTGTGGGGCCAGAAAATAATCAATCACATTACTGATATTGCTGCGGCTAATATATATGCGCATCGGCAACTAATTAGAACGAATTGCAAGTTTGCATTTGCAGTATCTCGGGGAGATATAGTCGCCCGGGGTATAAACGATTTTGAAATATCGAGATCGAAAACGTCGGAATCTTCTTGTTTGACCTTGCCTAGCTCATGTAGAAGGTAAGCATTGCCACATTAGTCTGCGCAGGTGAGCGAACTTGTCAACGGTGCATTTGCGCAATTGATGACAGTTGACACTTACTTTGCCAGCGCCGGTTGGCGCGCATAGTAACAAGGGTTCATCGATGTGGAAAGCCGTGGGATAGAGTTGTCTTAGGACTCGATTGCATGTTTTAGCTCCTTTGAAGGCTGGGCGAACCCAGGCAGGCATGTCATCGATGGACACTCTCGTCGACATCAGAGCTTGACTTTGGGGGTGGGATGTGGATCTCATAACCTTTTTTTTAACACTCGAACGAACCCTCGGGCAGTGAGACCTTTTTGCTGGACATCAAGGGGCTTCCTTGGGCGAAGCCAGCCTACTCCTTTCTCTCTCATAGCCACTTCGACATTAAAGCGCTCGGTCTCGTCACTGCGGGAGAGTTTCATACACCACACGACAAAATCGCGATTTTTTGTGTCAATTCGCACTAGGTCGAACTTGTCGTAGTCAAACAGCAGTTGTTTTGTCGTTGGCAGTGACGAGGTCAGGATAGGGACCCGAGAGCAGGTGTTGAAGCCATCAACCTGATGTGAAGAGACACGCTCACGATCCGGGATGCTCCGAGATGTATATTTGTTGCCGTCCGCCAAGTGCAATAGCCAGACCTCGACACCGGCGAATGAGCCGAACTAGGCCAGCTTCTCGAGCTGCGTACGATGAGTTGCAAAGTGGATCCATTGAGCAACACCCATGCTCTGGACCTTACAGTGGACTCAGTATATTGGAATCGTGCCTACATAGAGAATTCAGAGGCAGGTGTGGCCTTCATAATGGTTGCGGGGACGAAACAGGAGTTGAGGCGGCCCATCAAACTCCTGAGATGGTTAGTTTGCTTCAGAACACCACAGACCTTGATAACATCTGCCAGATTCTTGCGAACTTGCGCCAAGAGCTTTTGACCGCTTGTTTCTCGAGCGAATGATCTAAACATTGGATCGTGACCTCCTGCCATATCTTTACCTACCTCTGGCAAAGATGTTAACCAATTCTTGCACTGCTGGAAGAGATTTCATCCTGAGTGGCTGTTGTGCAGAGCATCCCTGTTTGGACGCGCGGGGTGCCATATCCTCATAATCGTTCGTCCATGCGCATCTTGCACAGCTTGCACAGGAGGGCATTACCTACATGTTCGGTTAATAATTGGAGTACAGTAACATAATATCCGTGAACACGTACCTTGCGAGATCGCAATCACTCGCTCAGCACTTGGCAGCAGACACAACCACGAAATATCGGGTAGCTTTGAACGCAGCGCATGAAATCATCCATCTTGGTGCCATCGGGGATGGCAAATAAACATTTGCCACCTTGCACATCAGGTACCAAAAGTCAAAGCCGATGTTGTAGGTGTTAGGACTAAGCGGTGCGTCGACGGAGTCAAGGATACGCCGGTCAAAGTCACTGTCCACACGGCCACCATATACTGATTGCTTGACGAGTGACGAGAGTCCAGATAGCATCCCATGGAATGGTAGCAGGACCGATATTGGCACGGCCCTTCGAGATCGAGAGCAGCCACGCATCTATTGTGTTGAACGCGGTCCATCGCTGCAGGATTTTGGGCACCCGCCTCAGTATGTTGCACTGAGTTCAAATTGGGGCTGCTTGAACCCCTATATTCTGCGATGAGTTTCCTCCGTTGGCGCCACAGAAGCCGACGCACATTGGAACGCTGTAAAGAAAGGATGAATATGATGCGAAAGTGGGCTTACCATTGACTCTATTATCACAAACCGTTTCTCTCGTTTAAGCTTTTGCCGTTTCCTGTTAGCTTTAGCCATATCATCTCTGAGACCATCCTTTTGGACGCGCCACCAGTTCCAAATAGCATCCTCATCAGCTTTGCGCTTCTTGTGAACCCATTCTTTGTCGCGATCAGCGATCACGTCTGAGATGCAAGGTTCGTGCGACGTTCTTCGAGCTGAGAAAGCGTCGTGAGGAAGTGAAGTAACTTGGGGTGGGTCCCGCTGAGGATCATGGCCTCTTTAGTGGCAATCTCTTCCAATTCGTCGATGTAGATGCGTTCGCGGAGAATGGCAAACTTGACCTCCATACTGGCGAGGATGTCGAGAGCTTCAGTATGTTGTGGTGGCTGCAAATCTGTTTCGGCTTCGAGAGCATCCTCTGCTTCCTCCTCCGAGACAGTTTCTCCTTCTTCACCTTCGACCTCGACTTCTGCATCTTCGTCGACGATGACGGCGGCATGCTCGGCTTCTTCATCCGGTGGAGTGACGTCTGGGTCAGCGTTAGCTGTTGGGGATGCTGTAGCAAGTGCGAGTGCGACTTCTGCTAGTGTGAGCGCCCTCGCCTCGTCCAAGTTTGCAAGTTGCCGACACTTCATCCTGGACATTGGCGTCCTCCGGGTCCTCACCAGGGGGGTGCAGAGCAGTGTGGCAAGCCAAAAGGCGAGTACGCGCAACAGCATGCCATCCAGGAAGAAGGCTGAAATCAGGTGGATCATCCCAGTCTGGATGCGGACGGGACAGTTTGACTTTCGCCCATTCAATGTCGATATTCGCATCCTCCGACGCCGCTACGGATTGCGCTTCGTTGTCTTCGCCACCACAGTCACCGTGGCCATTAGCCAGTGGAGTGAGAGGGGCAGATGAAGTGTCGCGCTTGGTCACCGCTATATCTGCATGGTCGTCTTCCTCATCCTCGGTGCCATCATCCTCCAGTGACAGCACATCGTACATAGTGCCAGCGTCGATATCTTCGTCTTCATCCTCGTTAATGATACGGGCTCGTTTGGGACCGGCGGTGGTAGGTTTATCGCGGGATGAAGACGAGGTGGTGGCGCCAGTTCCGCTTGCAGATCTTCCCACGGTTTAGGTGACGAGCCTTGTTCTTTTTCTTGTGGTTCCTCCTCGATCGTATATTCTTGGGTCAGCGAGTTCACGAACGGATTAGAAGGAAGCCGCATGGCGCCAACGTTCGAGGGCTGTCTTTGGCGTGTTGTGGGGCGATTTGGTGGCATTGTCGTTTTCTTTGACGGAATCACTTCCTGTTCCGGCTTCACGCTCGAAATTAGGTATCGAAGCATTAATGATTCGTATTAGCCCATTGTATTTCGAGTTTGATATGTTGAGCGCCAATGTTGGTAGAATACCAGCCACCTTGAACCGTGTGAGGTCAACACATCGGCGACGATGGAGGTCAATTCGTTCGAGAAGGTGCAAATTGTCGTGCTTTGGCCGATCGGGCAGTAGAGCAATTAGCAAGTCGTCAATGTTCTCGCCAAATGAGCAGCTTGTAATCACACTGTCAGCGATTAGTATTCGAAGGCTCTAGGTATTTCCGTTCGCCTGCGTGTCGTTCAAGCGAATCGAAAAGTTGTCATACATGAGTGACTCGAGGCGTTCGAAATCTGTCAAGCCGTACAATTGATTCCTCTTGCTTTGTATTTCTCGAAGTGATTCCGGGTCCGCCAAATTACTCTCGATGGATATGCCCTGTATCAACCACAAGATATTGGCATTGAGTTGTGCGCACACTGTACGGTCGCAAGTCAAGTTAATGATTTCGGGCGGCGATTGCTGGCGCTTACTCTTCGGGGATGATGATCGGGGCACTCATGTCGAGTTTGATGTCAATAGTCTCGTGGGTCTGAAGCGCATACTCGAAGCCAGCTCGTGTCTGACTTCGCAGGCCCTCGATGGTTTCGTTTGCTGCGTTCTATACCGTCGAATCCATTAAAAAATGAAGCAGCGGACTATTTGAGGAAATAAGTTACCAGGAGTGACTCTTTGGAGGTTTGAGAAACGTAAATGTTTCTTCGGGGTAGCCACAATGGTATATAACCTCCATCGCCTTCATCTTCTGGGTAAGCGCGTTGTCTGCCCGCTCGTCGAGGGGGTTGTGATCGAACTTGACGTAGAAGAAGGGTCGTCTGGGGTAAATTTCGTTCTTGTCCTCTAGCTTGGGAGTTGTTGGATTTGAGATGCAGCTTGGAGTGTTTTTCATGCGTATGATATATGGACAAAGGATCTCATGCGGCGTGCCATCGTGTACGTGCATTCCGCCAAGAGTGATAGCATCGAAGCTGTCAGGATGCTGAATGACGTCCGCGTTAAAGTCATCGAATATGACGGAAATCACATCGTCCTCGGTCGCTGAGCCTCTAAAGTGACCCGGTGCGGTGAGCAGATATTTGGGCCTTCATGATGTCCCGGGGAGGCACGAGACCACACCAGCAGCTACTTCATCACAATCGATGGCTGCATAAAGTTCTTGCCTTTGCTTATTGGTCATGCCGTCGCTTCCAGGTTCCTCATTCTCAGATGCGGTGTTAGCACTGTAGCCCAAGGCCCACGATATCCATCCTTGCTTCTGGGGAGGCGCTTATTTTGCTTGTTGAGCCTGCAGCCTCTTTTGTTTCCGTTGTCATTTGCCAAGTTGGCCAGCAGGGAGGACAGATATCCACGTGAGTTGCGGCGTTGTCCGCAATGCGACGGTGATTGTAAACGTTATATTTGGAGTTGACGACATGGCACAGATATTAGGATGGAAATCGCAGAGCGAGCTCTTGCCGACCGCCGACGGCATGGGACGTGATAATTGGCCGATGCCTGCAACAACAAACGTTCTCATAGTCAAGGGGTCGCAGGCAATAATTCCAACGATCAAGGTGATTACCAAGACAATGAACTGCTGATCAAGTTATGCGGGGACATGATCAATAAGGTGCACGCTTCAAGAGGCCTCATTGAAATAACGTTGACATACACTAGATGGTTCAGGAGCACGCGTTTACCGATGCGGCGAACAATCTTGCTGCGTGTTCAATCCACTCAGACTTCAAGAATGATTCAAAGCAATCGCAGCTAGGGACGAGCTAAAGGAAAGGACTTGTCGAACTTCAACGACCTCTTAATAGAGTCCTTGCCAACTCTCTTCCATTTGCGATAGCAAGTTGCCGGCTCAGTCGGAAGTCATCAAAGACGAGATCAACGGGTCGACGCAACAGATAATAGCGAGGCTTAAAGCTGAATCACACGACAAAGGCATGCCTCCTGATAGACATGGTGAGCTTTCGAGTGATCAAGTGCAGGCAATTTTGAGCGTGTGCTTCCTTAGGGCGGCGATCCTCGGTCGAAGCGAGAGCGTTTGTCTTAGTTCTTGTATGGATCGCCGCTCCCATTGCGGCCGCAAAATTGCAAGCAAGTAAGCCTTCAATGACGGCAATGCATCAAAGTTGGACTAGTACCTCGGCTGGGACATCCTCGCCAGCTCAAGACGTTTCTTTGGCCGAGATGGCGATGGAAGGCGCCTCGGATAGCGATCTTGCCCGACCCCTGCAACTCTCGTGGAAGCTTTTGACGACGATGGTAAGAATTTCGACCGCTGACGAGTTGTGTGCCAGCATACATCTAGATTGGACTTTGCTCGTGCGGTACGCAATGGCCCGATACTATCTTCTTGTTCGACTGACATCCCTGATCGCTTACCTGCAGGATCGCCTGTTGGGCGCGAGGCTGGCTCAACTATTTGCGGCAATCGGCAGTTTGCTGCATGAAGCAAAGACTTGGCGACTCCCTTGCTGGGAATCACAGTATCATCTTCGATTATCTCACCCCGTGCTCACCTCCACACACTCCACCCATTGGTAGAAGACGACCGCACGGTTCCACAAAACCCACGCCCCGAGTCACTGTTATGCTTTCTGCAGCGCAAGAAGCGCGACCGGCGTGCCGAAGCTGATCGCCTAGCGAAAAGCCACACTTCCTGTGCTATGCCCGAGAGCGCAATCCCAACTCTGATACGGTACCTTGTTCAGAACGCCGTGAGACGTTGACCCCGCAGCCTTGTTTGGATGAGGGCGGGAGATGCGGAAGGTAATGAGACTCATTAGAACACGCAAGGAGTCGAACACGCGTCATATGCGATAAACCTGGAGACTGCAATCGCTGTGCCAGACGAATATACCTTCTCCAACTTTAGAAGAGTCGCAGCGCTGAGACCTGGGACTGCGGCAATGGAGTGCAAGATGCTGCTCATATCCAAGTTGTATGTAGTACGTAGGTGCACTGTGCGCACCGGAAAGACAAATTCGACCAGTAAATTATCATGTGGCATGATCGAGTCACGCACGTTGGGGACGGACGAGCAGGCTTACTGGCCGTTACAAAAGGCTGTGGCGCTGCTCAAGGCTTTAGGTCGCAATTCCTCGCATTTGCGAAGTTTCCTGATCTTTCAAAGGCCCAGTGCGTGTGTACCTGTAATCATACTCCCGTCCGCACGAGGAGACGTTCTCCTGGTAGGCAGCGAACCACCACTCCCCACGGAGGTTCGACATACGCGCTACACGCTTGCACGGGGGGCTAATGGCGGGTCTGTTGCTCCCGCTGCCGGTCCCAGTGTTGCTGACAACAATGTTGATCAAAGAAGCCTGCAAGCGGCTGGCAGTAGCATATCACCAACGACTGCACTCATCTCTATCTCGAACATCGGCTGCCGGCCTCCCATCGCGTACGCTCCGACGACAGGCTGTTCAACAGCTTCACGCTTCGCTCGACTTTGGATTCGACCTGCTCCATTTCGATTTTGATCGCTTCGGTCCCGTGAGGAGAGCGTACTCCTCTTTGTGCTTTGCGATTGAGTTGGGGAGTTGGGAGAATATGGCCTTTGCCCTGTTGAAGAGATCGGACTAATGGACCGTGGAAGTGTCGGCACTGCACGTCCACCAAATTTAACGGTTGATGAAACTATAGGGGATGAGGAAGCGTATTGCTAGAGTCGGGAGGAAACCGTCGTTGTCGGGAATACATGGTATGAATCTCCTGCTCTGAGAACCGACTCTGCTGAGCGTGCCCGATCACGAAGGCGGCAGGCCAGCTAGCCCGTCTTCTATGGGTTCGACATGTAATTCATGCTACAGTGTGTGTAAGAACCGTTAACTTAATCACACTTGATTGGAGAAAGGCGAAACGTACATCGATGTTCCATGGCAAAGATATGCTGTTGTCCCCATGGTCATTGATTGTCTCGCACTGAAGGAGTCGTGGCCAAGTGGGACATTGGATGGAATGTGAAGGATATTAGTGTCTTGTTGTCATGAAATTCGCACGCTCGGCTGTCCCGAATTTGTTCTCTGGGCACAGCGTAAGATGCGCCCGTGAGCTCCCTCTTTACGGATCCGTTTGATGGTGTGACTCACAAGGGCTGCACTAGATCCTGTTCACTATGCAAAATCGAGTTTCGCGACAATAGGCAACTGAGCTCTCACAACGTTGATCTGCACAAATCATCCATTAATCGACAGGATGGCTCAACCATAACATACCGCCACCCAGACGGGAACTACTATTGTCCGTGCGGCTTGATTACTCCAAATGGGAAACTCTTCAGAAACCATTTACGGAACTGCGACGAGCTCATACCTGTGGACCCCGATCCTAAACCCAGCCCTAGTCCTCCTTGCACCACGCCTCGCGGCCGTTCCCCCGATCCCCCTTCTCTAGAACCAAAAATAACCCGTAATAACATACCAAGCCTCAATTCCGGCCCCCCAACCGAGACCGAAGATAGTCCCGATGCGTCAGACTCTGAATCTGAATATGACCCTGTCGCAGACACCACGTCCGCACCTATCATCATTGATGAGGGCAATTACAGCGCCCGTGAGGTTGCCTCCTTTGCACGTCTCCAAGTCCCCTCTTGCCTTCAGCCCCTGGAACTAGCAATTTACGACCCTCTCAAGCTCCTCCTCTGCACCAAGTGCCGTTTGGGTGTTGTCCCAGGGGATCACTTTGCCCTTGCAATCAAACATTTACGCAAACAGGATCACTTTTTGTTTGGAAAACCCCGTACCGAGGATGAACACGTTCGTACAGAACTGGCCACAAGCCTTGGTGCCACGGATGTCATCATGGATTGTGTTAAGCCCCCTGATCATGTCATCTTACCCATACCACTCATACCCGTGATTGTTGGGGTGGCATGCCCATTCCCTGGATGTGTCTGGGCGACCGAAAGGAAGTCCCGGCAAACCCATCATCAGCACCTCCCGCCATGGTCATCACCTGCCACCTGGCCTCGTTGCAGTATCCAGCAGCCGTATCCGTCAGCTCATGACGGCTCCAAGGTCTGGCAAGTCCGGCCAACGTGGGACCAAGGTGCTGCAGTAACCCCTGTATTGCAAGGGATTATGGTTGATGTACGGGAACGCGAGCGGGATGGTGGTGCTGAGTCAAAGGTTCTCAGGATTCCAGAAAATCGCCGGGTTCTCCACCCAGCTCACGAGGCGCTCGATTGGGACCTCCTTATCGGAGGAGTGGATGGGACCGAGACCAAGAATGTGCCAGCCCTTTGCCGTCTTGTCGAGCCTCCAAGCGATATGGACCCCCTGTATCCCGTCCTTGTTCATGGCAAGAAGTATTTTGAGGCGGCTCAGGTCGCAATGCGGAGAAAACTTGATGTCACTGCTCGGCAATGGTTGAATTCTGAGGATAGTGGCCTGTGAGTATTACGTCTCAGCCCCTCTGTTCCTGTACATATTTGACCTTGCAACCGCACTAGCCTCAATCATACTCCGTTCAGCCCAATCGGGGATCCATCCCTTAGGAGGTACAGTCTGCATATGACACGGGCCATCATGCTACTTGTACGACATTCTACAACCTTGTGGGGTGATGCAGGCCCCCCCATCTCGATACTCTGGACCCAACAGCAAGAAGAGTGTGCTAGGGCCATAATGAAACTGGTCCAATGTGGGGATGCCTCTGATGAAGTCTGGTTGGCTACCTTGCATGACACCTACATGTCCCTGTTTTTCGAAGTCAATGATAGATTATTCTTTGACACGGCGGCCGACCCGATCCCCATCATCCCAATGCTGATAAATTTGGACCCTGCCGACGGCTCTTGGGGTCCATTCAACAAACTATCAGGCACCGCAGCAGGCTTACTTTTCTGCCAGAGGCTCATTGCTTCACAACACATCATACAAGAAATGTGTCGCGCACCAGCCACACCTGATAGTAATGGACCTATTATCAAGTGAGTGGAATGATTACTTCGACTCCACATGCTAATGTGTTCCTATTGATAGCATTACAAAAAGTTTTTGTGAGCAATGGCTCACTGTTGGCAAACCCAATCCGTTTTCAACGCTGCTCCGGGTGAAACGAATTGCTTTTGCTGCATCTCGGACAGAGGTAGCAAAATTCTCTGCTGAGTGGAATGACGATTACACAGAAATCACGCTTCGAGGCATTGCCACTGTCAACTTATGTCTGATGCCAGTGCTGTTTAATGGGCTGCTCAGCAAAGCAAATCATATCTTAGCCAAACTCACTATTCGACATTCGGCCAATTTCCCGGCATCTGTGGCCCCTCACCAAATCATTGACGACCCATCCAACGTAACTCCCGGCTACAGTTTCATTGGTGATCACGCCTTGGAGTTATGGCCCCTGAGGAAACGTAATCTGGAGGCATTTATTGCCGATGCCAAGAATACCCAAAGAATTCTCACTGTAAATGGCCAAGCATCCGAGTGGCATCCCAGCCGAGAGGCAATGAAGGAGTTTATGGACCTTGCGGTTGAGCTCAATGGGATATTCCTTGTGTTATTTCATTTGGGTGGTGGGCCTCCCTCGAGGGCAACGGAGTTGTTCACCATGATGTACCGCAATAGCAGTAGTGCAAAGCGGACTCTTTTTGCACCGGGGGGGAAATTGTCCTGGGTCCTTGCATACTCCAAGGTCAGTGTTACTTGAGTACTTGAATGAACAACTGCTAACCGTGTCGTTCAGACCTCAAAGCGTCTTGGACTGATATCTCACCACCCTCACTTTGCCCCCGACGACCTCTCCAAATGCTTTCTTACATATATCACGTTTATTCGCCTGACTGAGATGGAGTTTGCCCGGAAGCTCTGGGGTGATCAAGCCTACCATCACCTTTATTACTCCGTCTTTTACAAATCAAGTGGGAAGCCGTACAACGATGCAACCGACCTAACCGAATTATTGGAGACCTATTTTGATGAATATCTCGAGGTTAAAATTGGTGTGCAGCAGTACAGGACTCTTGCTGCAGCCGTATCACGTCGTCTTGGCATTGAACACATGCTGGACAACCCTGATGACATCACAGAAGGCCTTCAAGATCAAATGGGGCATTCCCAGCCAATTGCTGATCTCTATTATGGTCTCGAGCCTGGTGACACTGCCGGCAACAATGCTAGAACACGTGCTGTGCATGAAAATGCCTCACATATATGGCATCACAAGTTCCTTGGATTAAGGAATATGCGACCCATCAAGGAAATGGTTAGTTTGGCTTTGGAGGAGCGTGTGGAGCGTGTGGAAGAAAAATTGGATCGTATCCTGGGTATGTTACAAAATTTGACAGCGGTACAAGCAAATGGTGCCAACTTGCAGGGGCAAGAGTATGTTGGTGAAGTCACAGGGATGATGCAGGGATTGACAATAACACATTCTGCACCTCTGGTTAAAGATAATTTGCAGTTGTAGTTATGTCATCCTTCCATACCGCAGAGTAGTATTGTTTTCAATGCAACGGAGACATCAATTGCATTGCAGAGATCACATCACAGATCAGGGTACATCGACAATGAGAAGATAGCACACTGCTCCAAGGCATCTTCGTCTTTGTGATCACTTGAGAGTAGAAGGGCTTGTCTGATCCAACTGATGAGGAAATTGATGGCATCCATCCCAATGAGAGGTTTCTGCTCAAGGTCACATGCTATGCTCGAGGTTCTTGCTCCACGCATCTGGAAAAATGGGATCAATGAACAAGGGGGCAGTGTTGAGGCGAAGTGAGGGATATTTGCAGGCGAAGAAGTTCTGCCAGCTTGTAATGATGGGTGTCCTGCATGCGAGAATGTCTAAGTTGTTGAGGACCTTGATGGGGGGGGGGGGGGTGCTGAGTAAGACATAAGGAGAGTCATAAGAATCCTCATCATGCTTAACTGCAGGGAGCCAATGATTGTGAGGCATCTGGCTGAGACCTGAGAAGGGATTGCCATTGGTGACACAAACTTCGCCTAGGTTGGCTCGACAAACAGTAAGTTCCAAAACTTCCTTCAATTGACTTGTTGTGAGGCAACGATCTTGCTCCTGGCAGCACCAAGGGCCAGGGAGTCGAGTGAGATGAATGAGAGTTTTACAAATACAGCTCATTCACGTAGAAAATCAACATAAAGGATGTCCTTTTCATTTGAAGTTTGTGACCTCAAGGCCCAAAAAAATTTCAGATTTCAGATTTCAAGTACAATGTGGGTAAGCTGAAAATCCAAAACATTTGAGCATCAGCTATCAATTAGTCACCAGGATCATTATTGTTAATGGCGGCGATAATTGAGATAGCTGTCGTAGGATATTGTGGTCACAATATACAAGCCTGTCCACGACTCTACCCATGGATCACTCGGATCTGAACTCATTTGATCCGTATTCCTGCGGATCACCTGCCATGAGTACCTGTTTCCCACGTGTCACTCATAGTGAGTGACCCGTTAATTATGAGTTACCCACTTGATGGCACTGCCACCACTGGTACATGCTTCATCATTGGATAATTATCAAAGTTTGATTGTTTTTGTGTGAATAGTAATTAGGTCTTATTAGCATTAAATAAATGTCACACACACATTAGGAATTGTTCCAATGTATTTGTTAATGTGAATTCCAAAAATGCATAAATTCCTCAAAATAGTGCCAGATGAATATTTCTGCCAACACCAGTCCCAACTTGTGTTAGCAGGAATGGTCTATGCTACTGTATATATGTGCCTTGCTGTTACCGGTTGAAGTTACCGGTTAAGGGATATATGCGGAACACCTATTCACGCATCAATTATGTACTTTTAATTTCACGGCTGACTGCCCTTTCCGCACTACGCTTTTTCCTTGCAGAAAGCAAGGTTTTTTATTGCCATGTCGTGTTGTAATATAGTGCTTATTAGGTACAACAGTATATACTTAATTAGGGTCTGTTTTACAATGTTGACGGCATTCTTGTTACCACCTCCACACCTTTGCACGCTCCGACTCTAAGTCAAGCTTGTCCACGTGAAAACCTCGGTTCTGATACGATACACTGCAGTTACCACGGCAGCAACCGCTCCTGGATACTTGTGATAAAGGATTGGCATCCAATATCACGTAGGACAACACCGCCTTAGCGCCGAAGCACACCCGAGTAGCAGGCAGATTACATCCTTGCTCATCCATTCTCTCCTCACTCCTCTATAACAAGAAAGGGCTATATTACAACGCTACGCGGTAGCAACTCCTTGTAACGACGACTAACTAAAATCACGCCGCCGTTAACACTGGTGACGCGAACAGGGCCCTGTTATTCGGTTCTATTTGCAACGACGACTCCTTGCCGTCAAACGAATTCTATTCTCTACGCCACCCTATCTACTCCTTATTCATCGCTCTACTCTATCAACAAGCTCTAACTAATGTCTAGTTGCAACTCCCGGAAAGACCCGGCTAAACCAGCGACACGTAGCAACTACATCGCAACACCGGCAGCCAACCAACTCAGAGATGCCACCCTGCCACAGGGCATGACGGACGCCGACCCGTTAGGCAGCGAACACCCACGAATCGACGATCAGCTGCAACAACGTCACTGGGACACTGAGTCGCCGAAAGGTACTCAAGATGCCGGCCCTATGGGTACTCACCCAAGGGTTGATGAACCAAGGACACCAACACGCGAACAGGACACCGAGGCGCCACAAGGCCCTCGAGATGCCGGTCCGTCGGGTCTACGACTCCCACGGACTGATGAACCCCCATCACGAATGTACCATTGGAGCTTCGGGGCACCACTAAGCCCTCGAAATGCCGGTCCGTCGGGTCTACGACACCCGCAGACTGATGAGCAGCCAGCGCAAGGATTCCACTGGGACACCATGGTGCCGCAAGGCCCACGAGATGCCGGCCCTTCGAGTAGACGACACTCAGGGGTTGAAGAGATGCCGTGACAGCTACCTCAAACCCCTTCTCTTAATGATCCTACACCACGACGCCGAGCTGAAATAGGACTCATGGCTCTGCAGACAGACTCTATATACAACTACGAACGAAGATACGGCAAGCTACCTGAATGGCAAACTCGAGCAGGAATCGGAACGGCAGAGGCTATCAGATCGAATGCTGCCTATATGCCCACTATTCCGTCAGACGACGAGAGTCCTGAGCTACCAAGACGAAACTTCCCGACTCACGCGAAGCGTACAGAAGATTTCGCTACGACTCAGCCACTATCTAGCGCCTCCGAATCTTACACATTTGTGCCCAATCCCGACAGTGAGGAGGATAACCCCTTGTTCACTCCTGACCCCATACTCTTCAAAGTCCGAAAACTGACTGAGGTGATGAAAGCTCCACAAGGAAGAGGTCAAGCCTTGGCCGACGCACTGCGTGCCATATTCCACGAACCGGACAGAGCGCAGTCCTTCCCTATGCCTATAGTTGAAGTACGGGATAATATCGGCGTCAAGAAATTCAAGTTCGATCCCGATTACGCTGAACAGCTCGCGTTAGCAATGCACTTGGCCAGCAGTAATCTTAACGACTATTTACAAACCGCCAGGAAGTCCAGGACTTTCTCATTTGGAAAAAGCTCTCATTACGACATGGAATTTTCTGAGCTTGTCTATAGACGCTGGGCTACACGGCTCGTTCTTGAATCTTTTGAATGCAGATTGCTCGCGCGCATACTACTAGCTAAGGAAGCTATCGAATCCTTCATCTACGAGTCCAAATTTAACCCTGGAAAAGGACCACCACGCATTGCGTCGCCAGCCTTCTCAGCTAGCACCACGTTTGCAGCAGACGTGCAAGGCATGCTCATGTCTGATCTTATGGGTCCATCAGGTGGCTCCCCTCAAGCTGAGGATCAGTGCTGGTCACAGCAGCTCCAGCAACAAACCAACACATCATTCTCCAGCATAGTTGTTGCTGCTGCCCGAAAACTAGGTCAGAATGTTGGCTTAACCGGATTCATGAAAGAACCATCCACCTCTCGAATGGAGCCACGAGAACAACCGCCTGCAGAGGAGCTTATGCACAACATCACTTCCGCTTTCGCGGAATTAGAACTCGCGAATCCCCAGCCTGTGCAGCAAACCCAATTAACACAAGATCTTTTAAGCAAATGGAATGCTTCCCAACAGCAAACGACACACTGCGAAGCTCAAGATCTACGACAACTCCACACAGCACCCGTTCGGGAACCACGAGCGCCGAGCAGAGCTCCTAGCCGAGCCCATTCACTACCTCAAGAGTCTTATTATATCGGCATGGAAGGATACCGAGCAGGCAACTCTACGCCGCCTCCAAAAACTGCCCCGCCAATTCCTTACGTTACAAGACCACCCAGCGCGCCAGCTCAACTAGTCAGAGATTCACGCACTCCTCAGCCTACACTTTTAGTTAACCAGGCTGCAATTCGCGAACCGCCGGACTGGGTGACGCAATTCACGAGTTACCCTCAGCAGGGAGCTATCACGTCGCCTGCGCCTCCAAGACCTTTTAACATCTCTCTACTTTCTAGCGCGCCACCGCCAGGAGACCCCCCTGACCCGAACGCAAAAGGTTGATGAGGACAACGAGGAGCCAACGGCCCCCAGGGGCCTAAAGGTGATAAAGGCGACACTGGGAACCCAGGAGCCAACGGCCCGTCAGGATCTAGAGGGCCCCCAGGCCCTTCAGGACCGCACGGACCACCGGGACCGCATGGACCCCCAGGACCGCACAGACTCCCTGGACCGCAAGGACCTCAGGGACCAGGAGGACCACAAGGCCAACCAGGGCCACCAGGGCCACCTGGAGGACCACAAGAACCCCCAGGACCGGCAGGACCGAATGGAGCTGTGAACGATGCCGGCAGAGGAGGACCCACCTTCAAGGAAGAAGTCAAAGCTTCCGACTTCCCCAAGTTCGACGGATCTCAAAAGACCTTCATAGCCTGGCTAGCCAAAGGAGATCACTGGTATCGCTACAGTGAAGCACGATGTTGGCGTGAATCCTTAGCTCGAGTTTCCACCTTCAACTTTGAAGGACTAGCCGCTACTTGGTGGGCTGGCTTGACTTACGAAGAACGCTTGGACAGAACACAAGACTGGCCGACCATACGAAATTTTGTATGCAGGGAACTTATGTCCATTCGCTGGACAGAAAAAGAATGGCAGGATTTCAGAGCCTTGAGATTCAGGCAAAGTGGCCACGAAGACGAAACTCCTGCCGCATTCCTAGCACGCAAGCAGCTGCACCAAAGAAGGCTCATTCCCATTCTTACGGATGCCGACCCGAGACAATGCGCTCTCGAAGTAGGCAACTTGTGGATGCACACCCCTACAGCTTGGAACGCGTGCCTCAATATCGATGACTGCCCTACTTCAGCCATACTCATCAAACTAGCTACCAATCGACACAGCGTGGAGGTAATGGTATATCAATATGATAAACCTTTTGGATATGATTAATGGATGACTAGTATCCCAACCATAACCCACATTGTTATATTTTTTGGGATATTCTGAATTCCCAGTTTGTTGCCATGGCAACCAATTCAAATATTACAGTACCCCAAAAAAGTATTCTAATCTAGTTCATGGTTGGGATACTAGTCATCCAACAACCATATCCAAAAGGTTTATCATATTGATATACCATTACCTCCACGCTGTGCGAGAAGAGCAACTACTAGCTAGTTCAGCTACGTCGACTTCTAGTGTGGCAAAACTTGTGCGACAAGAAGTCCAAAGACTGGGCGCGCAAAGTCAAGGGTCTAGACACCAATTTGCTTCGCATCTCGCTGCAGTGGACAAAGAGACGAACCCACCAGAAGTTCCTAGTTTGGCAGTCGACTCTAAAGGCTCCGCCGACCAGAAGGTCCATAAAGCTCCGGGTAAATATCCATACCCCTTCGCGATGAACCGCTTGAAGAACACTCCCCCGTGGCCTTGTCGCAACTGCAGAAGCAACCTCCACTATGATCGAGACTGTGAATCTTGGTGTAAACGAGGAAAGACGGACAACAAAAGGCTGCCAGCTAACGCTGCTAACGCAGCTTA
>Ga0307508_10000923_pt1 | contig 34113 bp, 28 predicted proteins | sample 9_EM_MG_FD_203089 | JGI IMG/M metagenome (GOLD analysis project Ga0307508, IMG submission 203089) | Populus trichocarpa ectomycorrhiza microbial communities from riparian zone in the Pacific Northwest, United States - 9_EM | ecosystem: Host-associated > Plants > Roots > Unclassified | place...
TGCGAAGTATACCCGCAAAAGGATGCAACGTTCACCAGCACAACTTTTTTGCCCCGGAATTGCTCAAAGGAGATCGTTTTTCCGTCATTGGCGGTAAACGACAAGGAGTAAAACGAAACGGGAGGATCTTTCTTCATTGTATTGCTGGTCATATCAGCTCTTTTACGGGCCAGTTTGCTCATCCGCATAATAACGGGATAGAAAAATTGCAGGATCTTTTGCCTGGTTGTCATACAAGATGGGTTGAGCTGCTATTTGTTCACCTCTTCCAATCCCTTCTTCACCGTAGGGTCGCCGGCATTCATCACTTCATAAAACCCGTTGCTTCTCCATTGCTGCCGGGCCATGAGGGCTACCAGCCTTTGCTGCGCCTGGGTTCGGTTGCGGATAGAAAACTTCGACACGTCGATGCTGTCCCGCGCGGCAAAAGATGAAAAAGCGTTCCAGAGCGGCTGTGAATCCTTGTATTGCTCATATAGCCGGGTAGGGGAGCTGCCGGTGGTAAACTCGCCGCGGTGGCTGATATAATAGCGGTAAGCGAAATCGCTCATCGTATTGCTGGTATACAGGCGGGCATAGGCGTGGGTGATGGCCGAGGTGTCGGCCGGTACAAACACATCGGGCATGATGCCGCCGCCGCCATACACGGTGCGGCCGCTATGCGTTTTAAAAGCGGTGCCGTTCTTAAAGTGATTGCTGTCGGCGCTCACCATTTCACCGTGCTGGTAGCGGTTCATGATGTCATTGCCGTAGTCCTCGCCCTGGTTGTAAGGCTTCTGGATGCTGCGGCCGGAAGGCGTATAGTAGCGGGCTACGACCAGTCGCAGGGCCGAGCCGTTGCTCAAATCGTATTGTTCCTGCACCAGTCCCTTGCCAAAGCTGCGGCGGCCGATCACTTCGGCGCGGTCCCAGTCCTGCAGGGCGCCTACCAGCACTTCACTGGCGGAGGCAGTGCCTTCGTCGACCAGCACCACCAGCTTGCCCTTTTCGAAGATGCCATCGCGCTTGCAGCGGTATTCCTGCCGGGGGTTGTTATTGCCCTCGGTATACACTATCAGCTTGGTGCCGTCGAGGAATTCGTCGGCCATTTCAATGGCGTCCTGCATAATGCCGCCGCCATTGTCGCGCAGGTCGAGCACCAGCTTTTGCAGGCCCTGCTTCTGCAGCTTCTCCATGGCCCGCATAAACTCTTCGTACGTGGTTTCCGAAAACTTGCTGATATGGATAAACCCGGTATGGGCATCCGTCATATATGCCGCATCGACCGATACCAGGGGAATGGTGCCCCGATGGATATTGATGTTCACCGGCTTGCCATTGCGCAGCAGGGTGATGGTCACTACGCTGCCTCCGGGACCGCGCAGCAGCTGCCTGATGCGGGCCGTGGTGATGCCGTTGCCCGCCACGGCGCTGTCGCCTACCTTCAGGAAGCGGTCGCCCACCTGCAGCCCGGCCTTGTCGCTGGGCCCGCTTTCGAGAACCGTTACCACGTGCACCGTATCGTCGAAAATGTTGAATTCCACGCCAATACCCTGGAAATTGCCCTGCAAATCATCGTTTACCTCGCCCAGAACAGTCGCGGGGATATATAACGAGTGGGGGTCCAGCCTGGCCAGCATTTGCTGGATAGCGTCGCCCGCCAGGGTATCGGTATTGACTTTATCTACATATTTTAATTGTATCAGGTCGAAGACCTCCTGTATCGGGGTCCTTTTTTCTTTCGCAAAAAAACCGCCGGGCCGGGTCGTATTTTCACGCAGCTTATAGCCGATGGTCATACCTACAATCATTACGATGGCGAACAGCAGCGGTAACCAGGTATTTAATTTTTTCTGAGAGTTCATAATCACGTCCAAATTGGCTTGCAAAATAACAGAAATACGCCGATGCGCGGCATGGAATATTTTCTTTTATGTTAAATGTCAATGGAATATTAACTTCGCCCGAACGAATCGTGTATGGCAATACTGATAGCTGACAGCGGCGCCACGAAAGCAGAGTGGTGCCTCATAAGCGAGAGCGGCCGGAAGAAAACGGTGTTCACACAGGGAATCAGCCCTTATTTTCTCAACAGCGCCCAGGTGCAGGCCATCCTGCAAGACGAGCTGCTGCCCTCCATCCGCAAATACGACATCAGCCGGGTTTATTATTACGGAACGGGCTGTAAAGACCCCCAAAATGCTAAAATGATAGGCGGAGCCATCAAAAAGGTCTTCCCGGGCGCCCGGGTGGCGGTGGATCATGACCTGTCGGGCGCCGCCAAAGCCCTCTGTGGTCATAAAAAGGGGATTGCCTGCATACTGGGCACCGGCAGCAATTCGTGCTACTTCGACGGCCGGAAAATAGTGCAAAACAGCCCCGGTATCGGCTATATCCTGGGCGACGAAGGCAGCGGGGCGCACCTTGGTAAGAAGGTGATACAGTATTACTTATACGGTACATTTGACGAAGAGCTGAAATACAAATTCGACGATAAATACCACGCCGGCTCAGTGGAGATACTCGAAAACGTATACCGCAAACCGCTGGCAAATCGTTACCTTGCGGGCTTTTCCATGTTCCTGGCCGAAAACAGGGGCCACTATATGATCGAGAATATCGTGGAAGACGGGTTGAATGACTTTTTCTTTAACCATCTTTGCAAATACAGCCAGAGCTGGAAGCTGCCCATCCATTTTGTGGGAGGGGTGGCATGGGGATTTAAGGACGTGATTAAAGACCTGGCCCATGTGTACGAATTCGAGCTGGGAAAAATATTGAAGAACCCGATGGAGGGACTAATTGATTATCATCGCTAAACAATAGTTATGTCGTTTGAAAAGTTTACTGAACAAACCAGTAAATACCGTAACCTTGACCAAATGGGTGTAGCCGAGATTCTTCAGCATATCAATGAAGAAGACAAGACTGTACCCTACGCCGTTGAAAAAGCCATTCCGCAAATGGAAAAGCTGGTAGCTGTTATTACCGATAAGATGCTGGCCGGGGGCCGCCTGTTTTATCTGGGCGCGGGCACCAGTGGCCGGCTGGGCATACTGGACGCCAGCGAAATTCCCCCTACCTATGGCCTGCCCTTCGGACTGGTCATTGGCCTGATTGCCGGCGGTGAGGAAGCCATTCAGAAACCGGTGGAAAATGCAGAAGACAGCAGGATGCAGGGATGGAAAGACCTGCAGGAGCATGCCGTAAGCGACAAAGACGTTGTTCTAGGTATCGCCGCCAGCGGCACCACTCCTTATGTTATCGGTGCATTGGAAGAATGCAATAAAAGAGGTATCGTTACCGGTTGCATCACCTGCAACCCCGGAAGCCCGCTGGCCGATGCGGCAGAATACCCCGTGGAAGTGGTGGTAGGTCCGGAGTTTGTAACCGGCAGCACCCGCATGAAAAGCGGCACGGCCCAAAAGCTGGTATTGAATATGATCTCTACCGCCGTGATGATACAGATAGGCAGGGTAGAAGATAATAAAATGGTCAACATGCAGCTGAGCAATGAAAAGCTGGTTGACCGCGGCACCAAAATGGTGATGGAAAAGCTCAACATCGGCGATTATGAAAAAGCAAGAACGCTGTTGCTGCGTTTTGGCAGCGTGAAAAAGGCCGTGGATGCGGGCGTTTAACGGCTAAAATAAATTTGGTGCCGGCCCGGCGAAGGCTGTAAATTGCCGGAACAGCGGACAAGATTTTATGCAGGATATCGAACCATTTTACAACTGGCGCCATATTTATATCAGCGAGGAAGACGAACATTCGCCTTTTTACGGACGCGTATACTCTGAATTCGAATTTTCACAAACCATTTACAATTACTATATCCATCCGCAATGGGATGATTTCGGCTCACGCACCCTGTATCTGAAGGTGCTTATGGCCGATTACGACGAGCACTACCTCATCATGGAGTTGATAGGCGAATGGAACGATGCCATCGAAAATGATATTATGGAGCTCAAGCGCGAGGTGACCGATAAATTCTTTGCCGAGGGCATCACCAAGTTTATCCTCATTACAGAAAACGTACTCAATTTTCACAGCGACGGCCGCGATTATTACGAAGAATGGTTTGAAGAAGTGACCGACGAAAACGGATGGGTGGTGGTACTCAATATGCCCGAACAAACACAGCACGACTTTAAAAAAGCCCGCCTCAACCGCTACCTCGAATTAATGGAAATCACCAACTGGCGTATCTATAAGCCCTTCCATCTTTTTAAGAAGATAGACGCTGAAATCATGCACCGGCTTGATTAACGTTAGTTAGCTTCTTCAAAAATATTTTGGACGCATTGTAATTAGTTACTACTTTTGCCCCATCATGACATCGACAAAAGCATATCGTTGGTTTTATTTTTACTTTTATTTTACCGGCAGGCCGGGATTGCTTTTGTTGAATACGAAGTAAACAGACACTTGTAAAACAACATAGAGAATCCCGGTCGAAAGACCGGGATTTTTTTTTACCTGGTCTGGAAGAACGGAACAACAACCTAATATGACTATTAAAGCGAAAGACCAGGGCATCAGCGTTTCCATCCAGGGATACGAAGGCAGTTTTCACCAGGTAGCGGCAGAACAGTTTTTTGGCCGCGATGTATCGGTTATCTGCTGCGCCACTTTTCGCGACGTTATCAGGACCGCTTCCAATAAAAAAGAAAGCGACGGCGGTATGATGGCCATCGAAAACTCCATCGCCGGCAGCATTCTTCCCAATTACAACCTCTTACAAAAAAGCAATCTCCGTATCACCGGCGAAATATACCTGCAGATAAAACAAAACCTGCTCGTTAATCCCGGCGTAAAGCTGGAAGACATCCGCGAAGTGCATTCGCATCCCATGGCCATACAGCAATGCCTGGAATACCTGGATAAATACGACTGGAAGCTGATTGAAACAGAAGACACCGCCCTCAGCGCAAAGCATGTGCACCAGCATCATAGCAAGCACATCGCCGCCATCGCCAGCCGTCGCGCAGCGGAGCTCTTCGAATTACATATGATAGCGCCCAATATCCATACCATGAAGAATAACTATACCCGCTTCCTGGTACTGCAGCGCGAAGACAGCGCCGTAAACATACCCGATGCCGATAAAGCGTCGGTTAATTTCCAGACCGATCACTCCCGCGGCAGCCTGGCCCGGGTGCTGACAAAGATCGCCAACGGCGGTATCAACCTCAGCAAACTGCAAAGCATGCCCATTCCCGGCAGCGACTGGAAGTACAGCTTCCATGCCGATATGGAGTTCGATACGATAGATCAGCTCAATACCGTCATAAAAGAAATTGGCCCGATAACGGAAGAATTGAAAGTGTACGGCGTATATAAAAAAGGAAAGACGGTATAGGTTGTCTCGTCCCGTTAGGGACGTCTGATAGGTAGAACAAAATGAATAAGCCTTCTTTTCGTCCCGTAGGGACGTTTGGTGGGTGGAAAATAAAAACGAATCGATGCAAACCGCAAAACGATTGGATGGTATCGGCGAATATTATTTCTCGAAGAAACTTCGTGAAATAGAGGAGCTCAATAAACAGGGTAAGAACATTCTTAACCTGGGTATCGGCAGTCCCGATCTTCCCCCGCAGCCGGAGGTGATAAAAGTATTGCAGGAAGAAAGCGCCAAACTCAATGTACATGCCTACCAGGGATATAAAGGCACGCCCGCGCTGCGCGCCGCCTTTGCCCATTGGTATAAAACATGGTATGGCGTAGACCTGAACCCCGATACCGAAATCCTCCCTCTCATAGGCAGCAAGGAAGGTATCATGCATATTTGCATGACCTACCTCAACGAGGGCGACGAAGTGCTGATTCCCAACCCCGGTTATCCTACCTACACCAGCGCCGTGAAGCTGGCGGGCGGTATAACGGTGCCGTATGTTCTTACAGAACAAAATAACTGGGAACCCGATTTTGCCGCGCTGGAAAAAACGGATCTGAGCAAGGTAAAGCTGATGTGGGTGAACTATCCGCAGATGCCCACGGGCCAGCTGCCTACCACCGCCTTATTCGAACAGCTGGTGGCCTTTGGAAAAAAACATAACATCCTTATCTGCCACGATAACCCCTATAGCTTTATCCTTAATGAATCGCCTGCCAGCATGCTTGCTGTGCCCGGCGCGAAAGACGTCGTGATAGAGCTGAACTCGCTTAGCAAATCGCAGAATATGGCCGGCTGGCGCGTAGGCGTGCTGTGCGCCGCCAAAGAAAGGGTAGAGGAGATACTGCGGTTTAAAAGCAATATGGACAGCGGCATGTTCCTGCCCGTGCAGCTGGCCGCCGCCAAAGCGCTGGCAGCGGATAAGGACTGGTACGACAGTGTAAATGCCGTGTATCGTCGCCGCAGGAATAAGGTGGAGGCATTGCTGCAGCTGCTGGATTGTAATTTTTCTGCCGGCCAGGCCGGTATGTTTATGTGGGCGAAGATCCCGGCAAAATATAAAAGCGGTTACGAGCTGAGCGACGAGATATTGTACAATGCTTCGGTGTTCATCACGCCCGGCGGCATCTTCGGCAGCGCCGGCGACGATTATATCCGCGTAAGCCTGTGCAGCACGGAAGAAAAATTGTCGGAGAGCATCGACCGGGTAAAAAATTATTTAAAAAAATAAACGAACCATACGTTCATGTTCAATACGGTTACCATAGTTGGCGTGGGTTTAATCAGCGGTTCTTTAAGCCTGGCGCTGAAAGACAAAGGGCTCGTAAAAAAAGTCATCGGCGTAAGCCGTTCGGAAGCCAGCGCTAAAAAGGCATTGGAGCTGGGTCTTATCGACGAAGCCCTTCCGCTGGAAGAAGCAGTACGGCAGGCCGATCTCATTTATGTAGCCATTCCCGTGGATGCTACGCTGCCGGTGATGAAAACCATCATGGACCTTATTACCGATAAGCAAATCGTGGTGGACGCGGGTTCTACCAAAAACGCCCTGTGCCAACTGCTGGCGGCCCACCCGCTGCGCGCCCGTTTTGTGGCTTCGCACCCTATGTGGGGTACTGAGTACAGCGGTCCCGAGGCCGCCGTGCACAACGCCTTTATTGGCCGCGCCTGCGTGATCTGCGAAAAGGAAAAATCGGATAAGGACGCCGTGGCGGCGATAGAAGAAATGTACCGCACCATCGGCATGCACCTGGTATATATGGATGCCGACAGCCATGATATGCATGCGGCGTACGTAAGCCATATTTCGCATATCACTTCTTTTGCCCTTGCCAATACGGTATTGGAAAAAGAAAGGGAAGAGAACGCCATTTTCGAGCTGGCCGGCGGTGGTTTTGAAAGCACGGTGCGCCTGGCCAAAAGCAATCCCGCCATGTGGGTGCCGGTGTTTATGCAAAACCGCGAGAACGTGCTCGATGTGCTGAACGAGCACATCAGCCAGCTGCGTAAATTCAAGGCCTGCCTCGAAAAAGAGAACTATGAATATTTACAGGAACTGATAGAGAACGCGAATAAGATCAGCCGGATTATCAAATAACATTCATTAGCACTAATTAGCCTCAATTTGTGCTAATTAGCGTATAAATTCTAATTTTACCATGCAAGCAACTGACACATCAATGAAAGAAATCGTGCAGCAAAAATGGGCCAGGCGTCCATTGATTATCTCCGGTCCCTGCAGTGCAGAGACGGAAGAACAAATGATAGCCACGGCTACGCGCCTGGCGAAGACCGGGAAAATCGATATGCTGCGCGCCGGCATCTGGAAGCCGCGTACACGCCCCGGCATGTTTGAAGGCATCGGCGCCAAAGGCCTTCCCTGGCTGCAACAGGCCAAAAAGCTCACCGGCCTGCCTACGGCCGTGGAAGTAGCCACCGCCAAACAGGTGGAAGACGCCCTTACCTTTGATGTGGATGTGCTCTGGATTGGCGCCCGCACAACGGTAAACCCCTTTAGCGTACAGGAAGTAGCCGACGCCCTGCGCGGGGTGGATGTGCCGGTATTGGTTAAAAATCCTATCAACCCCGACCTGGAGCTGTGGACCGGCGCCGTGGAGCGTGTGGCAAAAGCAGGTATCAAACAGATAGGTCTTATCCACCGCGGGTTTTCGTCCTACGGCAATACCGAATACCGCAATGCGCCCATGTGGCACCTGGCGATTGAAATGAAACGCCGTAATCCCACGATGATGATCATCAACGACCCCAGCCATATCTGCGGCCGCCGCGATATCCTTCTCGAAGTGGCGCAAAAAGCCATCGACCTCGACTACGACGGCCTGATGATAGAAAGCCATATCGACCCCGACAATGCATGGAGCGATGCCAAGCAGCAGGTAACGCCTGAAAAGCTGGCCGAAATGCTCGATACCATCGTATGGCGTAAGGAAGATGTTAATTCGGAAGCCTACCATGCGGCCCTCGAAAAGCTGCGCCAGCAAATCAATCACCTCGATGATGAGCTGATGCAGATACTGGGACAGCGTATGAAGATTGCCGACCAGATAGGTAAATACAAAAAAGACAACAATATCACCATCCTGCAAACCAACCGCTGGAACGAGATACTGGATCGCGCTATCGCCAAAGGAGAAAAGCTGGGTCTTAGCAAGGAATTCATCACCAAATACTTCGACTCCGTGCACATGGAAAGTATCAACCACCAGAATAAGATCATGAACTCGTAAGGATGAAACACAAACGGTATCAATTCAGCAGTTCGTCGACCGATTTTTATTTCGACACATCATTGTCGCAGCTCGGCAAGCTGGTTAATAAGCAGCAGGCGGTTATCATCACCGATGATAACGTATACAAAGCCCATGCGTCAAAGCTCAAAGGCTGGAATACCATCGTGCTCAAGCCGGGCGAGGAATACAAGGTGCAGGCTACGGTCGATTCGATCGTGGAGCAGCTGATAGCCATGGAAGCTGATCGCAAAACGACCTTAATAGGTCTTGGTGGCGGCGTTATCACCGATATCACTGGTTATACCGCCTCGGTATACATGCGCGGACTGTCGTTCGGGTTTATTCCTACTACGCTGCTGGCCATGGTGGATGCGTCTATCGGCGGCAAAAACGGCATCGATGTAGGTGTATACAAGAATATGGTGGGCGTTATTCGCCAGCCAAAATTCCTGCTGTACGACGTAAGCCTGCTTAAGACGCTGCCGGATGCGGAATGGCGCAATGGTTTTGCCGAAATTATCAAGCATGCGTGCATCAAGGATGCGCCGCTGTTTTCACTGCTCGAAAAAAACGACCTGGCCGCTTTTCAAAAGAGTAAAAAGCTGCTGTCGGCGCTGGTAGAGCGCAATGCCCATATAAAAGGCAAAGTGGTACAGCGCGATGAGTTTGAAAAAGGCGAGCGCCGCCTGCTCAATTACGGTCATACGCTGGGGCATGCGCTCGAGAACCAGTATGAGCTGTCGCACGGACAGGCTGTAGCCATCGGCATGACTTATGCGGCGGAAATATCGGAGCGCCTCAATGGTTTTAAACAGGCCGAAAGAGTGGTAAAGGTAATCGGGCAATACGGCCTGCCTACTTATGCTTCTTTCGACAAGAAGAAAGTGTTTTCCGTGCTGAAAATGGACAAAAAGCGGGAGCGAAAAGACATTCATTATATTTTACTGGAGAAGATAGGAAAGGGTATCGTGCAATCGATTCCCCTGCAGCAGCTCGAAAAAAACATTCAAGCATTATAACGTGATTGCAACCATACAGCCCGGCCGACTAACAGGAGCTATCCGGGCCGCGGCATCCAAAAGCTCCATGCAAAGGGCCTGTGCGGCGGCATTGCTCACAGGCGGTGTATCGGTTATTCATAACCCCGGTCACTCCAACGACGATAAGGCGGCCCTCGATATTATCCGTCGCCTTGGCGCCAGGATAGAATCGGCGGGCGATGCCCTTCGCATTACCGGCAACGGCGTGCATCCCATTTCCAGCGATATCAATTGCGGCGAAAGCGGGCTCAGCATCCGTATGTTTACCCCACTGGTAGCACTAAGCGACAAAGAGATTACGATAACCGGTTCCGGCAGCCTGGCTACCCGCCCCATGAGCTTTTTCGATGAGATATTGCCTTTACTGGGCGTAACCGTCCGGTCTAACCAGGGCCGCCTGCCACTGGTCATTAAAGGGCCTGTGGCGCCGAAAGACATTGAGATAGACGGTTCCCTGAGTTCGCAGTTTCTTACCGGCCTGCTCATGGCTTACGCTGCGGCAGATGCTAAAAATGTGTCTATCAAAGTCAACAACCTAAAAAGCCGTCCCTACATTGATCTCACGTTGAAGGTCATGGAAGATTTTGGTCTGAAAACGCCGGAGAACCGTCATTACGAAACGTTTTATTTTAAAGATACACCTGCAGTGGCGCCGGCCGGTGCACACCAGGGCAACCGCCGCCCGCGGGTCACCAACCACGACTACACCGTAGAAAGCGATTGGAGCGGCGGGGCCTTCCTGCTCGTGGCGGGCGCTATTGCCGGCGATATCAGCGTAAGCGGGCTGGATGTTTTTTCTACCCAGGCCGATAAGGCGATATTGCAGGCGCTGGCCGATAGCGGCGCAGGATTGTCGGTGCAGGAAAAGCAAATCGACGTGCGTGCATTGCCGTTGAAAGCCTTTCATTTCAATGCCACCGACTGCCCCGATTTATTTCCGCCGCTGGTAGCATTGGCGGCATATTGCAACGGCACCACGGCCATCGAAGGCGTCGGCCGCCTGGCGCACAAGGAAAGCGATCGCGCGCTGACATTGCAGCAGGAGTTTGGTAAAATGGGCGTGGAGATAATATTGCAGGATGACCTGATGCTGGTAAAAGGCGGCGGCGGCCTGCATGGCGCTACCGTTCACTCGCACCACGATCACCGCATTGCCATGGCTTGTGCGGTAGCCGCACTCAGGGCTACGGGCGAAACGGTTATCGAAGAAGCAAACGCCATCGATAAATCGTATCCCGATTTTTACCAGCATATTCAATCGCTCGGCGCATCGGTATCATACAACCATCAACCTATAAAACAATAAACGTTGAACAGTTTTGGTCGCATATTCAGGGTGAGCATATTCGGCGAATCGCATGGCGAATCAGCCGGTATCGTCGTTGATGGCGTTCCTGCCGGTTTGCCATTGGCGGTAGAAGACTTCCTGGTGGATATTGAAAGAAGAAAAGGCGGCACCCAAAAAGGCACTACGCCGCGTAAGGAAGATGATATCCCTATTTTTAAAAGCGGGGTGTTCAACGGTAAGACCACCGGCGCTCCCATTGCCATGCTGTTTGAAAACAAGAATACCCGCAGCGGCGATTACGAGAAGCAGCGCGCCGTACCCCGGCCCGGCCATGCCGATTTTGTGGCGCACCATAAATTCGGCGGCTTTGAAGACTTCCGCGGCGGCGGCCATTTCAGCGGCCGGCTCACAGTATGCCTGGTGGCGGCAGGCGTCATCGCCAAAAAATTACTCAACACCATAAAGGTACAGGCCACCATTCTCGAAATTGGCGGCGAAGCCGACCTGGAAAAAGGCCTGCAAAAAGCCATCGACGCCAAGGACTCCATCGGCGGTATCGTGGAATGCCGGGTAAATGGTCTTCCCATCGGGCTGGGCGAGCCCTTCTTCGATTCGGTGGAATCGCTTATCAGCCATGCCGTATTTGCCATACCCGCCATCCGCGGCATCGAATTCGGTACCGGTTTTAAGGCGGCCCGCATGTTTGGGGTGGAGCACAACGACGCCATCGAAGACAAGACCGGCAAAACACTTACCAACCATGCCGGCGGGGTGGTAGGCGGGATTACCAATGGCAATGAATTCGTATTTCGTATAGCCGTAAAGCCCACTTCGTCTACCCCCAAAGAGCAGCAAACGCTCAATTGGGAAACCAATGCCGTAGAGACTTTTTCCGTAAAAGGGCGGCATGATCTCTGCATTGCTCTCCGGGTACCTGTTGTATTGGAAGCCGTAACGGCCCTGACCATGGTCGATTTATTGCTCGCTGAACAACAAATTCCACGTATCTTGTCATAACGATGGCTACTATTTATCATGTTACTACTGCCGCCGCATGGGACGAAGCCCGGGAAAAAGGACGTTATGAATCGCCCTCCCTGGCTGCCGAAGGATTTATCCATTGCTCCACCGACGGGCAGCAGGTAAAAGGCGTGCTGGAACGCTACTTTGGCGGCAAGACCGGACTGGTCAAGCTGGTGATCGATACGGAAAAGCTTACGAGCCCCTTCATCTATGAATGGTCGCCCTCTACGGCCGATACCTTTCCCCATGTGTACGGTCCTATCAACCTGGACGCGGTAACGGATGTTATAGCGATAGGTATGCCATAGCTTCGGCAATCCGCCCGGTATTTATCAGCGATTTACAGCTATGGCATACCTGCAAACAGTTTAATCATGCACAATTATATCGTCAACGCCTCCATCCAAATCGTTCCTGTTGTACAGGACAGGCATCCGTATGAATGGGTGGATGAAGCTATCGCCATCATTCAGCAATCGGGTATCAAATACGAAGTAGGCGCTTTTGCTACGGTGCTCGAAGGAAGCTATGCACAGGTGATGGAAGTGATTCACCAGGTAAATGAATACCTGTATACAAAAGGCTGCGCCGAATGGATATCCAGCCTGCAGATACAAATACGCAGCGGCGGCGATATAACAGGAGAGGAGAAGACGGAAAAATTCAAATAACCTTTTTTAAGGATGAAGCGCTTCCTGGACCAGGATAGTTATGGAAGGTATTGTTGCTTTACCTGTTCACTCGCCCGCCTCTGGCGGGTGAGGACTAGTGGAGAGCCTCCGGCTCTCCGGCTCGCCCTCCGGGCGTGCTTTTTAACCACAATGGACAATGGTTTTTTCACAATGGGCACAATGACCGTATGCTTCGTTTTCCTTTTGAGGGGCAATGGAGGTGAGCCCTTGGCTCACAGGGAGAGCCGGAGGCTCTCAACTAACCCTCACCCGCCAGAGGCGAGCGAGTGGGACAAGTGAGACGAAGAAATTAAGCTGATTGCGGGAATAGTTTAGAATACACACTTGCTCACCTCACTCACCCGCGAAGTTTATGGTATAAACTGTTGTTTAATGCGAAACACCTCACCGTTGGTATTGAACGCGAGGATAAAAAGATTGTCTTTAACGATCGATTGCAGGTATTTAACGGTCAGGTTTGCAGGAGGAGCGGGCGTTACGCCTTCCACCCCGATAAATTCAACATCACCAGCCAGCTTCAGCGATCTTACCTTCTTATTCTCGTTTAGAATATAATATCCGTCCGGCAATCCCCACGTAGTATCACCTTTTTTATCGATACCTATTTCTGCATCGCCATGTTTTTTGGCGGCAGCCAGGCCTGCATCTCCCATCAGGAATTGTACATAGTCTGCGTCTATCCAGGTGGCGCTATCCTTGCTGTATACCTGTACGATATGGCAGTATTGTCCTTTTTCGGGTGTGTCCTGCTGTTCTACCGGCTGCATCTTTATCGTCGGGGAATCGCTTTCGCCGGCTTTCTGCGGCGCTTTCTTATCGGCTTTCCCTTCGTTCATATTACATCCTGCCAGCAGGATAAGCAATGCGGCGAGACGGTATATGCTGTATTGCATCAGCGTTTGGCATTTAATTCTTTCAGTTCAGAAAAAGAGAGGTCCATGAGCTCAAAGCCCTGGTCGTCGGCCCAGGAGTAATGCCACCATTCCGTGTCCATTTTCTTAAACCCGTGTTTTTCCATGATGTCTTTCAGCAGTTTCCGGTTTTCCATCAGGGTAAACGGCAATTGCATAAAGCTGTGGTGAGCGGTATCGGTAAAATTATCGAAGCCGGTGGGCATGGCCAGCTCGGTTTTGCCGGGTAGCATAATAATGGTCAGGTCTACCGCCGTTCCCCGGTTGTGCCCGCTGCCTTTTTTGGGGTCGGCTACGTATTTTTCGTTCAGCACCAGCTCCCAAAACTTTTCGGTCACCGAATAGGGGCGGTACGCATCAAATATTTTCAGGCCCATGCCGCGTTCTTTCAGCTCTCTTTGTACCGCCGCCAGCGCCCGGGCCACGGGCAGGCGCAGCCAGGTGGTATTGACGCGGCCGGGATACATGGGGCGGCGCATAAAATTATTGGAGCCGGCATAGCGCAAATCGAGCACAATACCGGGTATCATTGTTTTTACATCCACCATTTGCTTATTGCTGTCTGTCAGCACCATAGTTTGATAAAACTTGACGTCGCTCAAGACCGGCACCCCATATTTGCTAAGCGGAAGGGAAGGCGCCTGGGGAAAAGCGACCATGTAGAAAAAAATGGTTTGGAGGGTACACAAAAAATGCCGTTGTTTGAGTAAATTCATTCCCTGTAGTTTAATGTCCCGAATATACAGAATCTCTTTTACCCGATTTATGACAGTATCATCCCGGAACGCCATCGTTTTTTCACCGCTCCAGCTCTTTTGCCTTGTATTAATTTGCTATGGTGTTTCGGCATGCGGCAATGCCGGCAACGGTAATGCGCCCAAGCCGCCCGACAACGTGGTGGTAAAAAAAGCCGAGCAGGTAGACGAGAAGGCGAGCGAGCTGCTGGAAAAGTTTCTGCAGTATGCCGCCGAAAACAAAGGCAAATTAAACGATTCCGTCTCCCTGCCGCAGTGGGAGCTGCTCAAAAAGATTTATGGCGACAATCAATACCAGCCTTTCTGGAGCGAAAAAGAACATTGGAATACCATTGCCGATTCATTGTACGGGTTTATTGACTCCTGTCATAAGTACGGCCTGTTTCCGAGCGATTATTACCAGTCTTCTTTAAGAAATATCTTCAGCGGCCTGATGTCGGACACCCTGCACAAGCGCAATGCCGCCCTCTGGGCACGGGCCGACCTGATACTGACCAACGACTACCTGGCCATGGCCCGTGATTTAAAGCTCGGCCGGCTGCCCAAAGACAGTGTTACGCTGAGGGCCGACTCGCTGATTACCGACAGTTTTTTCCTGGCCAATTTTCACCAGGCTATGGCTGAAAAAAATGTCCGCCAATACCTTGAGCAGCTGGAACCAAAAATAAGCGCCTACCACCGGCTGAAAGCTGCAATACCGTCATTCCTTGATTCTGTTAAGTTTACGACGAATACCTATATTTTTTATCCGAATAAAGATTCGCTGGCATTGGCCAAAGTGGTGGAAAAAAGGCTGGCGGAGCTGGGCTACGACATTACTTCCGGCGATACCGCCACCATCAGGGCGGCGCTGCGAAAATTCCAGAAATCAAAAGACCTTACCCCCACAGGTAAAATAAACGACCCTACGGTACGCAACCTGAATAATACCGACTGGGAAAAATTCAAGCGCATCGCCATTTCGCTCGACCGCTTTAAAATGCTGGCCGATACCATGCCCACCCGGTATGTATGGGTCAACCTGCCGTCTTATTACCTGCAGCTCTGGGATACCGATACCCTGTTTATGCAGTCGCGGGTGGTGGTGGGCAGGCCAAAGACCCGTACGCCGGTGCTTACGAGCAAGCTGACGGATATGATGACCTATCCGCAGTGGACCATTCCCACGAGCATCATTGTAAAAGAAGTGCTGCCGGGACTAAAAAAAGATACTAATTACCTAGCTAAAAAAGGCTACTCGCTGGTTACCGAGGATGGGGAAGAGGTAGACCCGCATACGGTCAACTGGTTCCGCTATAACAAGGGCATTCCCTATAAGGTGATACAGGGCAGCGGCGACGACAACGCCCTGGGCATCCTAAAATTTAATTTCAGCAATAAATACAGCGTATACCTGCACGACACCAATCAGCGTTATTACTTCAAGAATGCTGTCCGCGCCCTTAGCCATGGCTGTGTGCGGGTACAGGAATGGGACAAACTGGCGCATTATATTATAAATAATGACAGTTTGAACGCGACGAATCCTGCTTATGCCTTTAAAATAGACACACTCAAGGCCTGGCTGGGCAGGAAAGAGCGGCATTATGTACCCATTCACAGCCGGATTCCCCTGTTTATACGGTATTATACCGTGGAGGGGAAAGATGGAAAAGTCAAATTTTATGATGATATTTACGGCGAGGACAGGATACTGAGCGAGAGGTATTTTGCCAACAAACCAATAGACTAAATGAAAACCTATTTTTGCTGCCTGCTCCTGGCTGTTCTGGCAGGAGCGTCGCCGGCTGCATTTGCCGGAAATCCAACCGACACACTGCGTAAGAACTTCTCTTCCGCCAGTATACAATATGGTATAGCCAGCTATTATTCCAACAAATTCCAGGGCAGGCCTACGGCCAACGGCGAATTATTCGACCAGGCAAAGATGACCTGCGCCCATAATTCACTACCCTTCGGCACCTGGCTCAAGGTTACCAACCTGCGCAATAACCGCACAGTGGTTGTCAGGGTAAATGACCGCCTCAATTATCGCAATCACCGCCTGGTAGATCTTTCCCGTACGGCCGCGGCTCAGCTGGGCTATGTAAAACACGGACTGGCCCGGGTAAAGGTGACGGTCATCGGTAAAAAGCGCCCGGCGGGGTTAATGGAAGACACGCCCCAATTAATTGGCAAACAGCCATAAACAGCGCATTTTGAAATAAAAACCTCCGGTTACCGGCGCAATACCGCCTACCCATATATATTTCACGCTTTCGGTCAGGGCCGTTATTTTTGTTGACACATCAAAAATGACAAGCTGCAATGAGGCTTTTATTTGCTTTGATCACCATATGCAGTTGCCCGTGTTTTTTATACAGCCAGTCCGGGGATTACAGGAAGCCCCCGGCTTTAGGCATTCACTTTTTCTTCGACGACTTTAAGGGCGCCTCCTATGTGAGAAGCAATGGCCTGCGTGCCGCCTTACGCGATAAGCAATTGAGCAGCTTTAAGGACATGGCCCCCGGCCTGGCCCTCAATTACCTGTACGGTCTTACCAACCACCTCGATTTATCGGTTAATATAGCCGGCTCCTTCCTGGCCTATCCCGTGCCTAATCGCCCCGCTTTTGCGGAAGACGATTTTTTGCTAGAAGCCGATGCGTCCATCAACGCCAAGATGCTGTCCGACAAACACTTCTTTACGCCCTACCTGTCTTTTGGTATCGGCATCTCCCAATATTCCGGTTATTCAGGCGCTTTTATGCCCCTGGGCGGCGGCCTGCAGCTAAATATGTTTGACGACGCCTATCTCCTCATCAATTCGCAATGGCGGGTAGCGGTGTCGGAAAATACCAATTACCATTTTTATCACAGTATCGGTTTTGCCGGCAGCATTGGTAAGCGCAAGGAAAAAAAAGTGGTGGCGTTGCCGCCGTCGATACCCGAAACGCAGGGGCCGCGTGACAGCGATGGCGATGGTCTTACAGACAACCTCGATTCCTGCCCTGATATTCCCGGTCTGATTAAATTCAATGGCTGTCCCGATTCTGACGCCGACGGCATTCCTGACAAGGACGACGCCTGTCCGCATACGCCCGGCGTAGCCCGCTACCAGGGTTGCCCTGTTCCGGATACCGACCGGGACGGCATCAACGACGAAGAAGACAAATGCCCGCATACGCCCGGCCTGGCGCGCTACCAGGGCTGCCCCATTCCCGACAGCGATAAGGATGGCGTAAACGATGAAGAAGACAAATGTCCCGACCTGCCCGGCGAACCATCCAATCATGGCTGCCCGCTGGTGAAAGCCGAAGTAGAAAAGAAAATTGCTTTTGCCGCACAACGTATCTTTTTCAATACCGGCCGGTGGGTGCTGCTGGAAAAATCATTCAGCGCCCTGGATGAGGTAGTCGTGATACTTAACCGCAACCCGGCGCTGAAACTCGATATCGACGGGTATACCGACAATACAGGACCGGCGGCTGCCAACCTGCTTCTTAGCCATCGCCGCGCCGATGCCGTAAGAAATTATTTTATTTCCAAAGACATTGACCCCGCACGGCTAAACGCTGCGGGTCACGGGCAGGAGCGCCCGGTAAGCGATAATAAAACGACGGCAGGCCGTGCCGCTAACAGAAGGGTAGAACTGCATGTTAAATATTAACAGGTTATTATTATGAGAAAATTATTCGTGCTCCTGCTGGCGCTAACGGGCGCCGCCGGTTGCCTCGCACAGGTACAATCGCCGGAACAATTTCTTGGTTATAAACCAGGCAGCCGTTTTACCCCGCATTATAAAATCGTCAGCTATATGTATCATGTGGCGCAGCAGGCGCCCGACCGCGTTAAAGTGGAGCAATACGGCGAAACCAATGAAGGGCGGCCGCTGTTGCTGGTATACATTGCCTCGCCGGAAAATTTTCCCCGCCTCGATAGTATCCGCGCCAACAACCTGCGCCTCGCCGGTATGCGCGGAGTGAGCGCGCCTGCTACCGAACAAACGCCTGCCATCGTATGGCTTAGCTATAACGTGCATGGCAACGAACCGTCTTCTTCCGAAGCCGCCATGCTCACCCTGTATGAGCTGGTAAACCCCGGCAATAGCGAAACAAAAGAATGGCTGAAAAATACGGTGGCGATCATCGATCCCTGTATCAATCCCGATGGGCGCGATCGCTACGTAAACTGGATAACGCAGGTAGAAGGAAAGCAGCCCAATATATTGCCTATCGCCCGCGAGCACAACGAGCCATGGCCCGGCGGACGCACCAATCACTATAATTTTGATCTGAACCGCGACTGGGCCTGGCAGACGCAGCTGGAAACGCAGCAGCGCATGATTAAATACAATCAATGGCTGCCGCAGGTGCATGTGGACTTTCATGAGCAGGGCTATAATGCGCCCTATTATTTTGCGCCTGCTGCCGAACCTTTTCATGATGTGATCACCCCATGGCAGCGCGACTTCCAGGTCACCATCGGCCGCAACAATGCGCGTTATTTTGATCAAAACGGCTGGCTGTATTTTACCAAGGAGCGCTTTGATCTTTTTTACCCCAGCTATGGCGATACCTATCCCCTGTATAATGGCGCCATCGGCATGACCTACGAGCAGGGCGGCCATAGCCGCGGCGGTCTTGCCGTGGTAAAAGAAGATGGCGACACGCTTACACTGTACGACCGCCTTATTCATCACTATACCACGGGGATGGCCACCATCGAAACGGCTTCACAAAATGCGGCAAAGCTGGTAAAAGAATTCCATACGTATTATACCAATGCCGTACAGAACCCAACCGGCGAGTTTAAAAACTATGTATTCAAGGACGATGGTACGGATAAGCTGGCCCGCTTGCAAAAATTACTGCTGAGTAATGGCATCTTTTGGTCGTATGGCGCAGGCCAATCGCTCAGCGGCTTTAATTATTTTACCGGTAAAATGGAATCATTCAAAGCCGAATCGCATGATATGGTTGTAAGCGCCTACCAGGCCAAATCCAACCTGCTGCGTGTTTTGTTTGAACGCGTATCGCGGTTGAGCGATTCCGCCACGTATGATATTACGGCCTGGTCGATCCCTTTTGCCTACGGTATAAAAACCTATGGCATCAAAGGCGCTGTTGGAGAAACGGTGCCGTTTTATACCAACGCGGTCAATTTACTCGGGGGCCTTCAAAACCCTTATGCCTGGGTAGTTAAATGGGATGGCATGAACAGCGCCCGGTTCCTGGCGGAGCTGCTGCGTAAAAATGTAAAAGTGCGTTTTGCGGAACAATCATTTAATGTAGGGCATGACGAGTTTGGTAAAGGATCGCTTATTATTACCCGCGCCGCCAACGGGGCCGGTGGATCAGCGCTGGAAGAGCTGGTTACAAAAGCACAGTCCGTTGCCCATGTCCGCATCACCCGCATCCCTTCGGGCTTTGTAGACAAAGGGTTCGATCTCGGCTCCGAGCATATCCATTTTATCCATCCGCCCAAGGTGGCCTTGCTGGCCGGCGACGATGTATCGGCCAATGCCATGGGCGAGATATGGCATTTTTTCGATCAGCAGCTGGGATACCCCATTACCCTTGTCAATACAGAGGACATTGCCAGGATGAACCCTTCCGACTTCAACGTGCTGATACTGCCCGACGGCTTTTATAATTTCTTTACCAACAAGGAAACCACCGAGCAGCTCAAAGACTGGGTGCGGAAGGGCGGTAAGCTCATTGCCCTCGAAGGCGCCGTTGCACAGATGAGCCGGGGCGACTGGGGCTTCAAAATGAAAACCGCCATCGAAGATAAAAAAGAAGAACCCCGTAAAGACGATTACAACCTGCTGCGCAAATATGAAAACCGCGAGCGGGATTATCTTGTCAACAGCATCCCCGGTTCAATCTTTAAAGTAGAGCTCGACAACTCACATCCGCTGGCTTTTGGCTATGGCGACAGCTACTATACCCTCAAGCAGGATGATAATATTTATGAGTTCCTGAACAATGGCTGGAACGTGGGCGTAATACGGAAGGATAATTATATCAGCGGGTTTACCGGTAGCAAGACCCGCGAAAAGCTGCGCGATGGCACCCTGTTTGGCGTGATGGGCATGGGCCGTGGCACCGTGGTCTTCCTGGCCGACAATCCACTCTTCCGCAGTTTTTGGGAAAACGGCAAGCTGCTCTTCTGCAATGCCGTATTCCTGGCCGGGCAATAGGATAGGGGCTCCGGCACGCGAAACCATAAAATGTATAAGCGGGACTCCTGTTCGCTTACTTTTATCTATTTTGGACATCGGTTTACAGTTTAAACACATCATACGGGCATGAATAGATTTCTTTTGTATTCGATAGCATCATTACTGACTGCCGGACTGCAATCCGGCCTCGCACAAACACCATTAACCCTGTCATCGCCCGATATCCTGCTTGGCCTTAAAAAGCTCGACGTACTGGGCAGCGTATTATATGTAGGCGCACACCCCGATGATGAAAATACCCGGCTGCTGGCCTGGCTATCGAAAGAAAAACTATACCGCACCGGTTATCTCTCCCTCACCAGGGGCGATGGCGGCCAGAACCTGATAGGCAATGAGCAAGGTATCGAGCTCGGACTGATACGCACGCAGGAATTGCTCTCCGCCCGCCGCGTAGACGGCGCCGAACAGTTTTTTTCCCGCGCCTACGATTTTGGTTTTTCTAAAAGCACCGAAGAAGCCCTGCAGAAATGGGACAAGGAAAAAACGCTCAGCGATGTGGTATGGGTTATACGCAGGTTTCGCCCCGATGTGATCATTACCCGCTTTCCGCAGGACAGCCGCGCCGGTCACGGTCACCATTCTGCTTCCGCCGTACTGGCGGTAGAAGCGTTTACCGCTGCGGCCGACCCCAAAAGATTCCCCGAACAGCTCAAATATGTACAGCCGTGGCAGGCCAAACGCGTGGTATGGAACACGTTTAATTTCGGCGGCAACAACACCACGTCGGGCGACCAGTATACGGTGGACGTAGGCATCTTCAATCCCGTGCTGGGTAAAAGCTATGGTGAAATAGCTGCCGAAAGCCGCAGCCAGCACAAAAGCCAGGGCTTTGGCGTAGCCCGCCAGCGCGGCGCGGCGATCGAATATTTTTCTACGTGGAAGGGAGATGCGCCGCATGCCGACCTGATGGACGGGGTGAACACCGGCTGGAACCGCGTAAAAGGAGGGGAGGCGATAGCGCAAAAGATAAACGTCATTCTTCAGTCGTTTTCGCTGTTTGTCCCCGGCAAGTCTGTCAAAGACATGGTAGACCTGTACCGCCTGATAAACGCCCTGCCCGACGATGGTTATTGGAAACAGCAGAAGCTGGCCGAACTTCAAACGCTGATAGAAGCCGCCAGCGGTTTATTTGCCGATGCTACCACCACCGATGCACAGGTAGTGCAAACGGATGTGGTGCGGCTGGGATTTTTTCTCAACAACCGGAACGGCAATGCGATAAAGCTCCACCGCATTTCGGTGAGCGGATTCGATACCACGCTGAATGTGCCGCTGGCATCCAACCAGAACTTTTCGTTCAGTAAAGATATTTTTATCGCTGCCGAAACACCGCTTTCGCAACCCTACTGGCTGCAGCATGATATGAAAGAGGGACGCTTTGAAGTAACCGACCAGCAGCTGATTGGCAATGCCGATAATGCGCCCGCACTTGCCGCTACCTTCCAGCTCAATATAGAAGGACAGGATTTTACCGTGATAAAACCCGTGCGGCAAAAATATACCGACCCGGTTAAAGGTGAGCTGTACCAGCCGCTGTCGGTAGTACCGCCCGTGGTGATTACCCCCAATAAAAACCTGCTGCTGTCTGCCGCACCGGGCCCGCAAACAACGCGGTTCACCGTGCGCGCTATGAAAGACATCGCCCGGCCCGGCGTAAAGATAACCGCCCCCAAAGGATGGCAGGCGCAGGGCGTTATCTATACATCGCCGGAAGTGCTGCGCAAGGGACAGGAAATGGACGTAGACGTAACCCTGCAGCCGGTGCTTAAAGAGCGGGAAAACGGCAGGCAAACCCTGCTGGCCGCCGTGGAGTACAACAAAGAAACCTATACCAGCCTGCTTAAGACGATTAGCTATGATCATATTCCCACGATCAACTATTTCAAGGTACCGGCGGTGAATGTGCTCACGCTCAACCTGGCGATAGAAGGTAAAAAAATAGGGTATATAGAAGGCGCCGGCGATTATATTCCCACGGCCCTGCAGCAAATGGGGTATGAAGTAACGATACTCGACGATAACTACCTGGCCAATGGTAATCTTTCGCAGTACGATGCCATTATCACCGGCGTGCGGGCATATAATATTAAGACCTGGCTCACCACTTATTATACGAAGCTGATGAAGTACATCGAAAACGGCGGCAACCTGGTGGTGCAGTATAATACGTCGAGCCAGGTGGGACCGTTGCGGGCTAAAATAGCCCCTTACCCGTTTGATATTTCACGCTCGAGGATAACAGATGAGAAGGCTGAGATGAAAATATTGAAACCCGATCACGCCATACTGAACTATCCCAACAAGATTACGCCGCCCGATTTTGACGGCTGGGTACAGGAGCGCAGCATTTACCATGCGTCGGGCTGGGACAGCCACTATGAAACCATTTTCTCGATGCACGATCCCGGCGAGGGCGACGACCAGGGCAGTCTTATCACTACCCGCTATGGCGCCGGCGTATTTACGTATACCGGGCTGGTATTTTTTCGTGAGCTGCCCGCTGGCGTGCCCGGCGCTTACCGGCTGCTGGCCAATATACTGGCGCTGAACCATAAAAAAGCATTTTAGCATGGCCAACTCACCGCTAAACCGGCGCGAAATAGGGTTCATACTGGCTATTGTGCTGGGCCTGCTGCTGGGGTTGTTTATTAAAAGAGTACGCATCGGCCTGCTGATTGGGCTCTTCCTGGGTATTGTGGCGAGCGGGTTAATCGGCGGCCGCCGCCGGAATAATAATTAGTTGACCGATGACGGTTGACAGACGTTTGTCGGCCAGTTTACTGTCAACTGTCATCGGTCAACTGTCAACTAATTATATGGAACAACGCGACGATAAAATGCCTGTTGTTACTTCATGGACCAAATGGTATGTGATAGTGCTGCTGTTTAATGCCCTGCTGATTATTTTCTTTAAATTCTTTACCAATTACTTTGCATGAGCCGGGCCGACTGGATAGTATTGATAATAACGCTTGCTGTCATCATTGCCTGGGGTTTGTATAAAAGCCGCACCACGCGCAACCTCGACGGCTATTTCCTCAGCAACCGCACCATGCCCTGGTGGCTGGTGCTGCTCAGTGTTATGGGTACCCAGGCCAGCGCCATCACTTTTTTATCTGCTCCCGGCCAGGCCTATACAGACGGGATGCGTTTTGTGCAATATTATTTTGGGTTGCCCCTGGCTATGGTGGTGCTCAGCATTACCTTTCTGCCCATATTTCATAAGCTGAAAATATACACCGCCTACGAATACCTCGAGAGCCGCTTTGATGTGAAAACGAGAACCCTCACTTCGCTGTTGTTCCTGTTGCAGCGTGGCGTATCCACCGGCATCAGCATCTATGCGCCCGCTATCATATTGTCGTCCCTGCTGGGCTGGAATATTTACTGGACGAATATATTCATGGGCGGCCTGCTCATTATTTATACCGTTACCGGCGGCGCCCGCGCCGTGGCTTATACGCAGCAGCTGCAGCTCATCATCATATTCGCGGGCATGTTTATCGCCGCCTATATGGTGGTACACCTGCTGCCCGACGGCGTAGGCTTTATCGATGCGCTTAAAGTAAGCGGCCGCCTGGGCAAGCTCAATGTGATCACCACCGGCACCAACGAACATGGCTTTAACTGGAACGATCGCTATAATATATGGAGCGGCATCATCGGCGGTTTCTTTTTGCAGCTGTCTTATTTCGGTACCGACCAAAGCCAGGTGGGGCGCTACCTCACGGCCAAAAACCTCACCGAAAGCAGGATAGGGCTGCTCATGAACGGCCTGGTAAAAGTACCCATGCAGTTTCTTATCCTGCTTATCGGCACGCTCGTCTTTGCGTTTTACCAGTTTAATGCCGCCCCGCTGTTCTTCAACAAGGTGCAGGTAGCCAAAGTAGCCAAATCGCCCTATGCCGATTCTTTAAAAACCATGCAGCAGCAATATGATGCCTTGTCTGCACAGAAAAAAACGGCCGTTACCCAATGGATCAGCGATTACAAAGCCGGCGCCGATACCAAAACGGCCGAGCAGCAGCTCAAATCCATCAACGGGCAGACGGAGCAGGTGCGTACGGATTTTAAAGGCTTATTGACAAAAGAAGGTATCGGGGGCGATAACAATGATACCAACTACATCTTTCTTCGCTTTGTGGTTGATCACCTGCCGGAGGGACTGGTAGGCCTGCTCATAGCAGTTATATTTCTCGCTGCCTGGGGCAGCATTGCCGCAGCGCTCAATTCACTCGCTTCCTGCACCGTGGTAGATATTCATAAAAAGTTTATCCGCAAGGAATGTACCGAGCAGGTGGACTACGCCACTTCGCGCTGGTATACGTTTGCATGGGGATTGTTTTCAATTGTAGTGGCCATGTTTGCGACCAACATGGGCAGCCTTATAGAAGCGGTGAATGTGCTGGGATCACTCTTTTACGGGGTGATACTGGGTGTATTTTTAGTAGCTTTTTACCTTAAATGGATAAATGGGACCACTGTTTTTATCAGTGCCCTTGTTGTAGAAGTTTTTATTATCCTCTCTTTTTCCTGGCCCTGGTTTAATGAACATTTCCCCGCGATGGGGTCTACCATCTTTGGTCATTTTATGATGCGATGTTCGGCTATTGGCTTTTTGTGGCTCAATGCAATTGGTGCGCTGGGCGTGGTGGGGCTGAGCCTGTTGCTGCAACCGTTATTCAGAAAAAAACTATAAGGTAACGATACGGTTGCCTGGTTTCGTCCCATCGGGACGTCTCATGGGTAGATCTAATATGGATAAAACACATCGTCCCGTAGGGACGTTTGATGATGTTTAACCCATCAAACGTCCCTACGGGACGATGTATGAACAAAGATGTTTGAGCTACCTATCAAATGTCCCTACGGGACAAAGGCGCTTGCCGCCGGGACCTTGTGGCTCGCGGCTCACAGCTCACAGCTCACAGCTTAATTATTTCAATGTTGCCAGCAGCTTCTTATTCAGCGCCACATAATCATCATTTTTTGCTTTCTCGGCGGCTTCTACGCCTTTATTGGCGGTGTCGATGGCTTCCTGCTTGCGGCCCAGCTTTGCGAGACAATTGGCCTTTTGGTAGAGCACAAAGAAGGCCCCGGGATTTTGTTCCAGGCTTTTGTTGAACCATTCCAGCGCCTTGTTAAGGTCTTTGCCATTGTCCATATAATACATGGCGGCATTAAAATAAGGACGGGGATCGCCTTCTACCTGGTTTTTGATCTGCGTCATTACTTTTGTATCGATTTCGGTGGCAATGGGCAGGATGACAATGGTATTGGCCCACATCAGCTGCAGATCGCAGCTGCCGGATTGCACGTTGGCAAACTGTATGGTAAAGTTTTCGATATCATACTTCAGTTCAATGGGCTTTACAGTCACGCGTACCACATCGCTTTCGGTTTTATAGGCGGCGGGGCTGGTTACATTCAGCTGCTTTGTTATGATAAGCGTCCAGCTGTCTTTATCGGGGATGCTTAGCAGGCCGTATTTGCCGGCGGGTATTTTTGTGCCGCCGATGGTAACATCGTCTCCAAAGGTCAGCGTGGTAGCGCCATTGGCGCCGGTGCGCCATACTTTTCCAAACGGCACCACTTCGCCGAATATCTTACGGCCTTTGATGCCGGGGCGGGAGTAGGAGAGCTCGATGGCCGACAGGCCGAAATCCTGTTTAACGGTTTGCGTAGGGCTGGGAGCGGGTGTTTTTAACGTTTGCGCGGATGCAGTCAATATCGTGCACCCCAGTAGGAGGGCAAGCCATGTGTGTTTCATACTATAAAAAATTTAGGAAACAAAAGTAACCCATTCAACCTGCTGCCGGATGGCCGCCCGGTAATAATTCATGATTAAATGATGAGTGGCCGTTGGGGCAACCGAACCGGCCGGATGTTCTAATCTTTCATGCAACGCACCGAAATACCATCACCGTTGATATTACTTGTTTCAGAATGGGCAGCGGACAGCGGTGAAAAATAATAGGACCAGGGCCCCCATACGGTTCCTCCCCAGGTGGTACTGGTCCAGTATCTTCCCCCGATGGCGGTGCCTCTGATGGCTCCATCATTAAAAGCCCGATAACCTCCTACCGTTATTTTTAACCTGGTATAGGCATCCTGCATAACATCCAGGTTCTCTGCCGCCCACTCATCTTTAGTGGGCACATGCCAGCCCAGCGGGCAAGCATTGTTAATGTTGGCTGGCAGCTGCCATAAATTGATGTTTTGAGGACTGCGCCAGTCAAAGGGGCTGGCCGCCGATAGTATAAACAAGGCATGGCCCGGGTTGTCTGAAGCAGATAAGTTAGTAGTAGTGCCGTTTACAGCCGTGGTTCCCAGGGTGTATGCTGCCCGGTTTATCAGTTGGTGCCCGTCGGCCGGACGACCCCATTGGAATAAATCGCCTTCATTCTGCCAGTCATCATACGCCGTGGGAGTGTTGGGAGCGCCCAGGTTCCGGTCAAGCCATTTGCGGCCGGTAACAGTGCTGGTAATAATGCCGTAGGTTACGGGTTGCCCGTTATAGGTAAAATTAACGGTTGTTGGATCCGGAGCCGCTACCGGGCCTGTCCACCAGGAGGTGAATTCATTGCCGGGACTGGTGCCGGCAGCCGCGCCGGGTGTTATTTTCACATATAAGAATTTGTTTTGGCTGGCGGCTGCTATTATATAGGCGCTGTCTGTAGCGCCGGCAATGGGCGCCGGCGTCGCACCCGTGCTGTCATTGGCAACATACCATTGAAAACGGGTCCCGCTTTCTATATTGTTTTCCGTATCAAAATAGGTATACCGGGCCACTATTCTTTCACCTGCTTTTACCATGCCGGCTATTTGAATATTCCGTGCTTCAGGCCCCTGGTTGACAGGGGGATTAGTAAGGGTGGTGAAGTCTTTCGCTTCGCCATAACCTGTTCCCACACTGTTGGTCGCATAGGCCCTCACATAATATTTGGTGCCGGGCAGCAGGTTGGCCATATTGCTTTCAAAAGTTCCACTGCCCGTTGTTCCCCCGTTATTGTCATCGGCAATGGTGGGTATTTGGTGTGTTTTACTCCAGCAAAGACCGCTGGCTGTTACCGGGGCGCTGCTATTATTGGTGAAACCTCCTTCGCAGCGGGCGGTGGTGGCCGTAATAAAGCTGATATTGCCGGTGGTGACCCGTGGTACGCTGTTGAACGGTGGTACGCTTTGCGGCGATTTTTTACAAGCAGCTGTTGCAACGACAGCCATTGCTGCAAACAGGATAAGGTTTTTAACCATATAGATCATTGATTTTTGCCCGGTGAAATAGTACCCGGGAAAAGTAAATATAGCAGAGAAAAAAGCAGGGTGGGAGGGGCAGGTACCGATAGGCGTCAGTTCAACGATGAACATAAGACTTCAGTTTCCTAACGGGAAAACAGGCCGTGGCCTAAAAGGGTTCAGAAGCGAACCATGACGGTAATCTTTGTTTTCTTGTTTTTCCCTTTGAGCAGGTGCCAGGAGGGACCTTCTTTTACCAGGCGGATGGCTTCGGCGTCGAGCGTTTGGTTCAGTGACTTTTCGATGGAGAAGTTTTTCAGCGTTCCGTTGCTGTCTACGTTGAAACGCACTACCACACTGCCATGTATATCGTCTGCCCCGTCGGGGATTTTTTTATTTCTTTCCAGGTAATCGTTAAACTCATCCCAACCGGTTACCGGCTCGGCATCGAGCACGCTTACACTCATATCGGCACGGTTGCTCTGTACTTCTTTTTTCCGGGAGCCATAGCCCACTACCACCACTTCGTTCAGCGCGGGGTTGCTGGGCTGCAAAACGATTTGGTTGGAAAAGCTACCGAAATGGTTTGCGGCGATAGCATTATTGCTGATGGCGTTGTTATTAGCCGACGGGGTATTCTTGCGCGGGCTGTTACTGACCACGTTATTGTTGCCCATATTATTGTTGCTGCCTGGAGCGTTGTTATTGCCAAACTGGTTGCTGTTGCGCAAGGTATAATACCGCTGCACATATCCTACCGAAGCGACCGACACTTTTACGGCCGTATCGACTGCCTTAAAAGAAAAAATGCCGAGGCTGTCGGTGACATAGGATTGCTGCCGCCCTGGTATTTCAATCGAAGCGCCAATCACCGGTTTATTGAGCTTGTCCAATACCTGGCCGCTGAATGTATTAAGCGGCGAATTCATATAGCCCCTGGCCGACACTTTGTACTCATGCACGCTGTCTTTGAAGGACTCCCTTTCGGGCACCTGTAACTGTTGTCTTTTGGCGTACCAGTCATTGGGAGATACCCTTTCTTTTTTAAATTCTACCGTATCGGCCTTTGAGCGACTTTTCACGTCCACGCCGGCCACGCGGCCCCGCATGTCATCCTGCACGGGCGCCGCGGCGGCTTTTTCCTCCCCCCGCCGATAGGCTGCCGGGGCCTGCCGGATATCATCCGTGCCGGCGGCAACGGGCGCACTGGCCTGCGGGGATATTTTATTAAAGGAGCTTACGGGCTTATTGGAAGATTTGACCGGGGCGGCCGCAATAAAAGAGGTAGCTGTATCGGCAACGGCGGCATTACCGGGTGGTGTGGAATCGGTCACCGCCACTTCGGGTTTTGATGTAGCGGCCGTTTCTTTTGCTGCAATACTGTTTTTTGCCGGGCTGTTATTCATGCTTCCCCTGAATATCCAGACGCCACCGGCTACTACTATAACAGCCGCGGCTATCTTCCACCAGCTGCCAAAAGCAATTGTCTTTGATGTATTTTCTTCCACGCGCTGCCGCAGCCGTTCTTTCAGCTCTCTTATATTATCTTCCTGGTTCGCCATTCCCGGTTCCTGGCTCCCGACGCCATATCCCTCCATCGCATCCGCGAGGAAGGGGTCCTCCATGGCCGCTTTTTCCATCGCATGCATTTCGGCAGGCGATAGTTTTCCTGCCCGGTATTGTTCGATATCGGCGGCGGAGAAATTATTATGGTGTATTATCCCACTCATATGGCTGATTGGTTTTCCCGGGGCATCGCCTGCTCCATGCATATTTTAAGGTTGCGCCGCCCGTTTTGTATCAGGCTGCGCACCCGGTTCCAGTCGGCGCCCGTTATCTGCACTATTTCGTTATAGCATTTTTCCTGTAAATAAAACAGTTCAACGGCCTGCTTCTGCTCCGCTGATAATGTTTGCAAACACCTGTCCAGTTTTTTAAACTCGGCTTCCTTATGCAATTCGCCATTCAGATGCAATTCTTCGCCGCTTTGCATAAGATCGGGCGAAATATCCACCGTTCTTTTATGCTTATTGCTACGTAACTGCATGAGGCAGTGATTTTTAGCCACGGTATATAGCCAGCTTTTGAAATTATCCACCGGGTGTTTTCTCACCTTGTCTACCAGCTCCTCAAACAGCTGCATCACGGCGTCCTTGGCCGGCTCGGCATCGCCCAGGTACTTGAGGCATACCCCATATACCAGCTCCATGTAGCGCCCGTAGAGGGTGGCCAGCACCTTCAGATCGCCGTTGTCGCGGTAGGCATTGGCCAGCTCGCGGTCGGTGGAGGAAGAGGTCGATATGTTCTTTAAAAAGGACAAGCGGGATGAATAATGCTGCTGCCAAAATAGGCTAAAAAATCCTGATTCTGTAACTGTAAAATTATTCGTTTATTTGATTACCTCTAAACCTCCTTTCTATGAACTTAGACCGTTACGAGTACGCCAGGGAATGGGCGTATAAAGAGTATTCCTTTTACAGCGAAGGACCCAATGGGCGTATTCTAAAAGTGGTGAGTTTTGTTTTAATGAGCAGCCGCCCGGTTCGCATTTACAATCTTGCTTTGGGCGATTGGAATAACGAGTATGGCGAACCTGATTATTGGTCGGTTACCAATAATGGAGATACCGAAAAAGTATTCGCTACCGTTGCCGCTATTATATTGGATTTTACAAGTACGGCCGGAAGTGTGCTGATACAGCTGGAAGGGAACAGCCCTGCACGAAAGCGGCTTTATCAAATGACTATCAATAGATACCGGAATGAAATAGCAAAAATATTTCAAGTGTTGGGGCGGGTAAATTACCAGCTGGAGGCGTTTCAAAAAAATACGGCGTATGATCTTATTTTGATAGCCCGAATGGAATATGTAATTTTAAGGGAAGATACTGAAATCTATATGCCCCCCTCCACGAAAAAGAAAGATATAAAAAGACGTGTGTACAATGACCGCGTTGTATATGGACCACCGCTGGTGCCGCACAATCATCCTGCATTGGCCAGCATGACAGAGGCGGCCAGGAAATCATTAGAGCGTTGCACTAATTTAGAAGAAACTTTAATAAAGTACAACCTGATATAAACAATAACAGGGTTTTCGTTTGTAAAACCTTCAGATAAGATAAAGGGGCTGGAATAAACTTCCAGCCCCTTTTACATTCATATCTATTATCAGAAAATTGTATTATCCCGGTCTATACCGCTTTTACTCTTTCACCAGTTTCTGCCGTAGCTTATAATTTCCTCCGTCTACCTGCAATATATATATTCCTTTGCTGAGCCCGGAAATATTCAGCTGGTAATGATTGTTCCTTATTCCATATATTACCTTATGTACGCGGCCGCTTATATCGGTTACGGTGAGCCGGTAAGCGGAAGCAGACGGTAAGAGCGGAAGATCGATGATAACGGCATTTCTTGCCGGGTTGGGAAACAGCACCGCTTTACTATTGCTGATAAGCGGCGGAGCAACATTACCTCCGCTGCCGGCAAAACGGGCGCCACTGCCCGTTTTAATCATCCACAGCCAGCGGCTGCTGTTGGTATCCGAACCGGCAAGACTCATACAGCTGTCCCAGGTGCTGGCGCCGTGTGTACCGCCCGCTTGCGCGGTGATGCGTTTCACGCCCAAAAGGCTGTCGTATAATTGTACCGAAGCGGCCGGTGGCGTATTGCCATTTGCATCGGCGGTGCCATACCACACCCAGTTCCTGGTGCCTGCAGAATAGACTCTTATTTGCGGGAGCACGCCCACCCAGGTGCACGACTGGCTGATAGTGGTGCTGAACACCTTGCGATACGGGCTGTTATGGTCCTGATCGTTGACCAGGAAGCCCCACATCCTGCCCACGCCGCCATCCAACCCTTCCATGTGTATTTTAGAATGGTCGCTGGTATCTACGTTCATAATATGCTGGAAGAAATAATTGATATCGCTCGCGTAGTTGGGCAGCCAATAGCCACTGTTATTGGGAATGGTAAGCACTTCCCAGCGTATGGTATCACCCGGGCCTCTTACTGTTCTGCCGTCCCAATTGGTGGTTGAATCGTTCAGCCATTTCTGCGGGGCGTCTGTTTGATAATTGCTGCAGTCAGCTGAGCCGTCGCCCGTAAATGAAATAAGTATATGCTTTTCGCCGCTGCCGGCCGCGCGGAAATAGCCATGCTGGCGGCCATTGTATGTCCAGCATACCTGTGTACCGGCAACATAGCCGGAGGGGCCGCCGGTGTCGGTAACAGGCGGTGGCGCAGATGCTGTAGCTACCATCCACAGCCAGCGGTTGGTGTTGGTATCCGTTCCGCGAAGGGTCATGCAGCTGTCCCATGTATTGCCGCTGTGGGTGCCGCCGGCCTGGAAAGTAAGCCTTTTGTAACCCTGCAGCGAATCGTATAATCCCTGCGAAGCAATTGGCGGTGTGCCCGTGTTTTCATCGGCCAGGCCATGCCATACCCAATGCCTGCGGCCGGGACTGAACTGGTGTATCTGCGATAATACGCCGAGGTAACTGCACGACTGGCTGATGGTGGTGCCAAACACGTTGCGGTAGGGACTGTTGTGGCCCTGGTCGTTGACCATAAAGCCCCACATCCTGCCCACGCCGCCACTCAGCCCTTCCATGTGTATTTTGCTGTGATCGCTGGTGTCAATGGCGGCGATGTGCTGGAAGAAATACGTAATGTCTGCAGCGTAATTGGGCAGCCAATAGCCACTGTTATTGGGAATGGTGAAGACTTCCCACACAATGGTATCGCCGGCGGCCCTTACCGTTCTGCCATCCCAGTTGGTGGTGTTATCATTCAGCCATTTTTGGGGGGCCTGCCACTGATAGTTAGAGGTGTCGGTTTCACCGTCCCCCGTAAACGAAATGAGAATATGCCGTTCCCCATTGCCGGCGGCTTTGAAATAGCCGTGCGGGCGGCCGTTGAAAATCCAGGGGACTTGTGTGCCGGGCTGATAGCCGGAGGGTTGGGCAAATAAGAAAGCTGACAGGAAGACAAGCGGTAGTAATAGTAGCTTTTGCATGACGTGACAAGGTTTGGTTTATAAAATGGTTAATCGTCAGCTACTAAAAGGAACCTATAGCATGAATATACGCTTTTTTTATTTCCGCTAACCCATCATCGCCCGCGCCTGCTGCGCATGGTACAAACAGGCATCGGCTTCCAGCTGCAACAACGCCTGCGCGCCGGGGCTGCAACGCTGCATTTTTTTGCGCGCATCATGCTGCATGACTTCCAGGCATAGCATATCAGTTGTTGTTTCTTCACTTGCCGGCAGATCTTCCAGCAGCAAGGAGCTCAGTTTTAACAGGTTGATACATTGCTCATAGTGACTACACATCGCTTCCAGCTTTTGGGTGGCAAGCATCGCGAGGTAGTCACATTCCTTTGCCCTGGCCAGCAGCATTTCATGGGTTTCTGCCGATTGGTTTTGTATGTAGGCCGTTGCGGTGGCAGGGGTATTCTCTGCCAGGCATTGCTCCATTACGTCCAGCTTTAACAATGCTTTTGTGGGCAGGAAGCGCTGGCCTGTTTCGGCCATAGCCAGCTGCCCCAGGGTAATAGATAGGTATTCTGCCAGTTGCGGCTGCGTCAGGCCCAGCGCCAGACGTATTTTTTTAACGGCGGTCATGGTGTTATGTTTTTATGGGATAAGATTGACTATAACATAAAAGTTAGGATTTCTTTGTTATGGTTTAATCATAACAAAGAAATCCTAACAAATAATTATCGCGCCGCTGTGTAATTCCCCAAACAGCCGCATCTAAAGGGAAACAGATTATTATGCGAAGCATATTATTGACCTCCCTGGCGGCGGTTTTTTGCCTGCTGTCCTTTCGATCGCCGGTTACCGTAACCGTAAAAGGAAAAGTGACCGACGAAAAGGGAAATCCCATAGCGGGCGCCTCGGTGGTAGAAAAAAACACGCAAAATACCCGGGTGACCAACGGAAAGGGCCTGTATGAAATAACCGTAGCCGGCCCTCAAAGCATCCTTGTATTCAGCTATGTGGGCTACGCTTCGCAAAAACAACCCGTGCAAAACCGCACCGGGATAAATGTAACGCTCAAACCGGCAACGAATCAGCTGAATGAAGTGGTGGTGGTAGGCTACGGCACTCAACGAAGAAAATCGGTGACAGGCAGTGTTTCCCGTGTAAGGGGGGAAGAAATAGCCAGTGCCCCGATTACTGGTTCCTACTATAACCAGCCGATGATGGATATGCAATCCAGCGTGCCCGGTCTTGCCATTCAATCACAGCAATGGAAAGATGGGAAGAACAGGGTGCATGCAGATACCGTTGCCTATTCCGGCGATT
>Ga0307508_10000924_pt1 | contig 34111 bp, 46 predicted proteins | sample 9_EM_MG_FD_203089 | JGI IMG/M metagenome (GOLD analysis project Ga0307508, IMG submission 203089) | Populus trichocarpa ectomycorrhiza microbial communities from riparian zone in the Pacific Northwest, United States - 9_EM | ecosystem: Host-associated > Plants > Roots > Unclassified | place...
CTACGGGGAAGCCGACGTGGCGGCCCAGGAAGAGGACGGTGTTCTTCGGGGCCAGGCTCCGGGCCAGCTCCCGCACCGGCTCCATGGTCTCCAGGACCTCTTCCACCTGGGTGGCGATCTCGGACAGCTCGCGGATCACGGAGAGGATCTCGTCGCCCCACTTGGTGCCGCGTACCTGACCCAAGTACAGAGCCACCAGGTAGCAGGCGACGAGCTGGGTGAGGAACGCCTTGGTGGAGGCGACGGCGACCTCGGGCCCGGCGTGGGTGTAGAGGACGGCGTCGGACTCGCGCGGAATCGTGGAGCCGTTGGTGTTGCAGATGGCGAGCACCTTGGCGCCCTGCTCACGGGCGTGCCGCAGCGCCATCAGGGTGTCCATCGTCTCGCCGGACTGCGAGATCGCGATGACGAGGGTGCGCTGGTCGAGGATGGGGTCGCGGTAGCGGAACTCGCTGGCCAGCTCGGTCTCGCAGGGGATGCGGGTCCAGTGCTCGATGGCGTACTTGGCGATCATCCCGGCGTGGTACGCCGTACCGCACGCCACGATGACGACCTTGCTGACCTCGCGCAGCACGGAGGCGGGGATGCGGACCTCGTCCAGACAGAGGTTCCCGGCCAGGTCGATGCGGCCGAGGAGGGTGTCGGCGACCGCCTTCGGCTGCTCGGCGATCTCCTTGAGCATGAAGTAGTCGTAGCCGCCCTTCTCGGCGGCGGAGGCGTCCCAGTCCACGTGGTAGGGCCGGACCTCGGCGGGGGCGCCGTCGAAGTCGGTGACGGTGACGCCGTCCCGGCGGGCCTCGACGACCTGGTCCTGGCCCAGCTCGATGGCCTCGCGGGTGTGGGCGATGAAGGCGGCCACGTCGGAGGCGAGGAACGCCTCGTCCTCGCCGACACCGACGACCAGCGGCGAGTTGCGGCGCGCGCCGACCACCACGTCGGGCGCGTCGGCGTGCACGGCGACGAGGGTGAAGGCGCCCTCCAGCCGGCGGCACACCTGGCGCATGGACTCGGCGAGGTCGCCGCAGGAGGAGAAGGTCTCGGCGAGCAGATGCGCGACGACCTCGGTGTCGGTCTCGGAGGCCAGCTCGTGGCCGCGGTCGGCCAGCTCGGCGCGGAGGGCGGCGAAGTTCTCGATGATGCCGTTGTGGACAACGGAGACCCGGCCCGCGTTGTCCAGGTGCGGATGGGCGTTGGCGTCGGTCGGCCCGCCGTGGGTGGCCCAGCGCGTGTGGCCGATGCCGGTGGTGCCGCTGGGCAGCGGCCGGTCGGACAGCTCCTTCTCCAGGTTGGCGAGCTTGCCCGCCTTCTTGGCGGCGGCGAGCCCGCCGTCGGCCAGAACGGCGACCCCGGCCGAGTCATAGCCGCGGTACTCCAGCCGCTTGAGCCCGGCGAGGACGACATCGAGGGCGGACTGCCCTCCCACGTAACCAACGATTCCGCACATGCATTGCAGCGTACGACCCACCGGTCCGGGGCCATACCACCGCCCGCGCGTCGGCCCGCCCATTTACGGGCATACCGCACGCGGCGCGCGCACGCCAGCCACGGCCGGGGTGACCGACCCCACGCCCCCGGCTCGTCGCTCCGGCGGGTCCAGCCATGACAATGAAGGGATGATCACGTCTACCGCGCGCGAGGCGCGCACCGGGCCCGCGCGCTCCTCGCAGCGGCGGGGCGGCGAGGCGACCCCGTATGTGGACCTGTCCCGGGCCGAGTGGAGCGCGCTGCGGGACAAGACCCCGCTGCCGCTGAGCGCCGACGAGGTCGAGCGGCTGCGCGGGCTGGGCGACGTCATCGACCTGGACGAGGTACGGGACGTCTATCTGCCGCTGTCTCGGCTGCTCAACCTGTACGTGGCCGCCACCGGCAACCTGCGGGGCGCGCTGAACACCTTCCTCGGCGACGCCAAGAACGGCCAGGGCCCCCAGACCGGAACCCCGTTCGTGATCGGCGTGGCGGGCAGTGTCGCGGTCGGCAAGTCGACGACGGCCCGGCTGCTGCAGGCGCTGCTGGCGCGCTGGCCGGACCATCCGCGGGTGGAGCTGGTCACCACGGACGGCTTCCTGTACCCGAACGCCGAGCTGCACCGGCGCGGGCTGATGTCCCGCAAGGGGTTCCCCGAGTCGTACGACCGCCGGGCGCTGACCCGCTTCGTCGCGGACGTGAAAGCGGGCAAGGACGAGGTCTCGGCGCCGGTCTACTCCCACCTGATCTACGACATCGTGCCGGGCGAACGGCTGACCGTGCACCGCCCCGACATCCTGATCGTCGAGGGGCTGAACGTGCTCCAGCCCGCGCTGCCCGGCAAGGACGGGCTGACCCGGGTCGGGCTCGCGGACTACTTCGACTTCAGCCTGTACGTGGACGCGCGTACGGCCGACAACGAGCGCTGGTATCTGAGCCGCTTCCGCAGGCTGCGCGAGACGGCCTTCCAGGACCCGTCCTCGTACTTCCGCAAGTACACCCAGGTCTCCGAGGACGACGCGCTGGACTACGCCCGGATGCTGTGGCGGACGATCAACGAGCCGAATCTGCGGCAGAACGTGCAGCCCACGCGGGGACGGGCGACGCTGGTGCTCCGCAAGGGCCCGGACCACAAGGTGCAGCGGCTCTCCCTGCGCAAGCTGTAGCCGGGGCTCCGCCCCGGACCCCGCTCCTCAAACGCCGGAGGGGCCGGGTGGTACGCCCGGAGGGGCTGGATTCTCCGACGTGAGGGCGACTGGCCCAGGACCGACGCCGTCGGCCCCCGCGGGCGGTGAGGCCACGGGGGCCCAGGGGTCAGCCCAGGGCCGACTTCACGGCGTCGGCCAGACGGCCCGCCACCGAGCGGGCCTGGTCGATGTCGGCGGCTTCGACCATGACGCGGACCAGCGGCTCGGTGCCCGAGGAGCGCAGCAGGACGCGGCCCGTCTCGCCCAGCTCGCGCTCGGCCTCGGCCACGGCGGCGGCCAGGTCGGCGCTGCTGGAGACGCGGGACTTGTCGACGTCGGGGACGTTGATCAGCACCTGCGGCAGGCGTTCCATCACCCCGGCGAGGTCGGCCAGGGTGCGGCCGGTCGCGGCGACGCGGGCGGCCAGCATGAGGCCGGTGAGGGTGCCGTCGCCGGTGGTGGCGTGGTCGAGGGCGATGACGTGGCCGGACTGCTCGCCGCCGAGGGCGTAGCCGCGGCTCTTCATCTCCTCCAGCACATAGCGGTCGCCGACCGCCGTCTGGACCAGCTCGACGCCCTCCCGCCGCATGGCGAGCTTGAAGCCGAGGTTCGACATCACGGTGCCGACGACCGCGTTCCCGCGGAGCGTGCCCGCCTCGCGCATGGCGAGGGCGATGACGGCGAGGATCTGGTCGCCGTCGACCTCGCGGCCCGTGGCGTCCACGGCCAGGCAGCGGTCGGCGTCGCCGTCGTGGGCGATGCCGAGGTCGGCCTCGTGTTCGACGACGGCGGCCTGGAGCGGCGCCAGGTGGGTGGAGCCGCAGCCGGCGTTGATGTTGAGGCCGTCCGGCTCGGCGCCGATCGTCACGACCTCGGCCCCGGCGCGGGCGAACGCCTCCGGGGAGACCCGGGAGGCGGCGCCGTGGGCGCCGTCGATGACGACCTTGAGGCCCTCCAGGCGGTTGGGGAGGACGCCGACGAGGTGGGCGACGTAGTTGTCGAAGCCCTCCGCGTAGTCGCGCACCCGGCCCACCCCGGCGCCGGTGGGCCGGTCCCACGGCTCGCCGGAGGCGTGCGCGCGGTAGGTAGTCTCGATGCGGTCTTCCAGCTCGTCGGCGAGTTTATGGCCGCCGCGGGCGAAGAACTTGATGCCGTTGTCGGGCATCGGGTTGTGGCTGGCGGAGAGCATCACGCCCAGGTCGGCGCCCAGCGAGCCGGTCAGATGGGCGACCGCCGGCGTCGGCAGCACACCCACTCGCAGCACGTCCACGCCCGCGCTGGCGAGCCCCGCCACCACGGCGGCCTCCAGGAACTCTCCGGACGCGCGCGGGTCCCGCCCGACCACCGCCACCGGCCGATGGCCCTCGAAGGTTCCCACCTCGGCGAGCACATGCGCCGCCGCGACCGACAGGCCGAGCGCCATCTCAGCCGTCAGGCCGGCGTTCGCGACGCCGCGCACACCGTCCGTACCGAAGAGTCGTCCCACTGGTGTCCTCCGAGATTACGAGCTGAGGGGGCAGAAGCTTGCGTGGAGATTGATTGACGCTTGCCTGTAGGTATACGCCCCCTGGTGGCGATAGCCGAACGCCCCGGAGGCACGGGTGGTGCCGCCGGGGCGTGTCGACGAGCGGCGGAAGCCGCCGAACCGCGTAGTGAAGCGGATTAACGCTTGCTGTACTGCGGCGCCTTACGGGCCTTCTTCAGACCGGCCTTCTTACGCTCGGTGGCGCGGTCGTCACGGGTCAGGAAGCCGGCCTTCTTGAGCGGGGCGCGGTTGTTGTCCACGTCCGCCTCGTTCAGCGCACGGGCGACGCCCAGGCGCAGCGCACCGGCCTGACCGGAGACGCCGCCGCCCGAGATGCGGGCGATGACGTCGTAGCGGTCGTCCAGCTCGAGCACCTTGAAGGGCTCGTTGACTTCCTGCTGGTGCACCTTGTTGGGGAAGTACCCCTCAAGGGTGCGACCGTTGATCTTCCACTGGCCGCTGCCCGGCACGATGCGGACGCGGGCGATCGCGTTCTTGCGACGCCCGGTGCCGGCGGCCGGCTGCGGGTCTCCGAAACGGGAGGCGAGGGACTCGGAGGTGTACTCCGACTCGATCGTCTCGACGCTCTCGGTGGTGTACTCCTCGACCTCGATGGGGGTCTCGGCGGTGGTCTCGGCCACGATGCTCCTCAGATTCTTTTCGTCTTAGGGGGTGTGGCCGGACTTACTGCGCGACCTGGGTGATCTCGAACGGCACCGGCTGCTGAGCAGCGTGGGGGTGCTGGTCGCCCGAGTACACCTTCAGCTTGGAGAGCATCTGACGCCCCAGGGTGTTCTTGGGGATCATGCCCTTGATGGCCTTCTCGACGGCCTTCTCCGGGTTCTTCGCCAGCAGCTCGTCGTAACGGACGGAGCGCAGACCACCGGGGTAGCCCGAGTGGCGGTAGGCCAGCTTCTGGGTCCGCTTGTTGCCGGAGAGGTGCACCTTGTCGGCGTTGATGATGATGACGAAGTCACCCGCGTCGACATGCGGCGCGTACACCGGCTTGTGCTTCCCCCGGAGGAGGGTGGCGGCCTGGGTAGCCAGGCGGCCGAGGACAACGTCGGTGGCGTCGATGACGTGCCACTGACGCTGCACGTCGCCGGGCTTGGGGCTGTACGTACGCACGGTCGTAGCCTTCGCTTCTTCAGTGAGTGTGGTCCTGACAAGGCCACCCGGACGATCACGACAGCCCTGGCCGCACCTCGGTGACGCATTCCGAGTGCATGCCGCTGGTCATCGGCCCGGTGAACCGGCGTAAGGGCCCCTCACGTGAGAACGAGCAAGCCAATACGCATAACGAACTGGCAGAATACCGGCCCGCACCCACAGGGGTCAAAACGCCTCCCCAGACGTCACCCGGTCCCCGCCGGGTCCCCCGGTGTCACCTGCCGGGATTAGGATGCGCGCCATGAGCTTTGGGCAAGGGGGGCCGTACGGGCCCGGGGGATCTCAGCAGCCTCCGTCGCGCCAGTCGCAGACGCCGGACTGGGCCGCGATGGCAGATCACAGCGCCACGCGCGGCCGTCGCCGCCGATGGCTCTTCGTCGGCGGCGCGGTGCTCGCGACGGCGGCCGTGGGGACGATGGTCGCCACCGCGGTGGTCAGCAGTAACGACAAGGGCGGCTCCTCCGACGACACAAAGAGCCACCTGCCCTCGCAGCCGACGCTGCCGCGCGAGTCGGAGTCGCCCGAGCCGACGTTCTCCCGTGTCGCGCCACCCGCGCCGCCCAAACCGCTGGACATCCTCTCCGACGCCAAGCGGGACAAGGCGCCGCTGAGCGCCAAGACGCTCTTCCCCGACGAGGAGGCCGCCCGGGAGGGCCGCTCCTACGCGCAGGGGGCGACCGCCTCCACGGCGAGCTGCTCGGCGGGCACACAGGGCGCCCTGGGATCGGTGCTCAGCGGCAACGGGTGCCGCAAGCTGCTGCGCGCCACCTTCGCCAGGGACGGCGTGGCGGTCACCATCGGCGTCGCCGTCTTCGACGCCCGGGCGGCCGCGGAGAAGGCGAAGGACGGATACAAGCCGAATGTGGCGTCGCTGCCGGGCGCCGGGGTTCCGTCGTTCTGCCGCCAGACCGCGTGCCGCACCTCGGCCAACGCGATCGGGCGATACGCGTACTTCACGATCTCCGGCTACACCTCGGGGAAGACGGTGACGGCGTCGGACACCAAGGCGCTGGAGGCCGGGCGCGACCTGGCCGACTACACCTTCCGCCGCATCCTGGCCCGCGGCAACGCCCAGGCGTCGGCGGCCGCGGGCACCACCGGCTGACACACCGCCCGCCCGCTTCCCCCGGACCGTCTTCCCGGCGCCGCCCTTGAGGGGCGACGCCGGTCAGTGCTGCCCGCTCCCCGCGGCCATCCGGCAACGGCGAACGCCGTGAACCAAGACGCCACGAGCCAAGACGCCGTGAACCAAGGGGGCGGAAACCTCCTCTGCGGGCGCGGACTCGCCAGGCCCCCGAAGGTTGTACAGCTCACACCGAATGTGGTGCATCCCATATCACCACATGTATAAGCAACTTTTCCTCCTCCAGGCTGTCTTACCGACCGATCGTTCCTCAGGCGCGCATAACGGATCACACCGGCACGCATGACACATCGGGAGAGGGGGGCGCGTCGCGGCAGAACGAGGGTGCCGCGCGTACATCACCATGAAGATCGCTTTTCTGCTGCACAACGCCTATGGGATCGGCGGCACCATCCGGTCGACGTTCAACCTGGCCGGGGCGCTGGCCGCCCGCCACCGCGTGGAGATCGTCTCCCTGATACGCACCATCGACACCCCGGGCCTGCCCCTCCCCGGAGCCGTGCGGATCAGACCCCTGATCGACCAGCGCCCGAACGCCCCGCGCGAGTCGAGCGACCTGGGCCACCCGCTGCTGGAGCGGACCAGCGCCCACGTCCCGGACGCCGAGTCCAAAGGCACCGTCAACTTCAACGCGCTCACCGACCAGCGCCTCGCCGCCTATCTGGCCGACACCGACGCCGACGTCGTCATCGCCACCCGCCCCGGACTGGTGATCTGCCTCGCCGCCCTCGGGCAGGAGGGCCGCTATCTGCGGATCGGCCAGGAGCACCGGCTGTACGAGACCCACCGCGCCGAGATCCGTACCGCCTGCGACGCCGCCCTCGCCCGGCTCGACGCCAACACCTCCGTCTCCGAAGCCGACGCGCGGACCCACCGCGACCGGCTGCCCGGCATCCCCACCCTGCTGACCGGGCTGCCCAACTGCGTGCCCGCCACCGGCATCGAACCCTCCGACGGCAACGCCAAGCTGGTCGTCGCCGCCGGGCGGCTCATCCCGGTCAAGCGCTACGACCTGCTGGTCAGAGCCTGGGCCACGGTCGCCACCAAGCACCCGGACTGGCACTTGCGGATCTACGGCCGCGGCCCCCAGGCGCCCGCGCTGCGCCGCCAGATCGACGAACTCGGGCTCGCCGGACACATCACGATGATGGGCGCCCACTCCCCCATCGAGACCGAATGGGCGAAGGGCGCGATCGCCGCCGTCACCTCCCGCGAGGAGTCGTTCGGCATGACGATCGTCGAGGCGATGCACTGCGGCGTGCCCGTGGTCGCCACCGACTGCCCGCACGGGCCCGGCGAGATCATCACCAGCGGCCGGGACGGGCTGCTGGTCCCCGTCGGCGACGTCGAAAGCATCGCCAAGGGGCTGCTCACCCTGATCGAGGACGGCGCGCTGCGCCGTTCCATGGGCGAGGCGGCGCGGGTCGCGGCGCAGCGGTACGCACCGGCACGGATGGCGGCCGCGTACGAGGAGCTGTTCGCCGAACTCCTCGCCCGCCGCGGCCAGTCGCCCGCGCCCGGAACCCGGTCCGCCGCCGGGGCGCCCCACGGGGTGTCGACGGTCGACCGTGCCCGGTCGTTCGTCCCGCGCTCCCTGCGCGCGCTCTCCCTGACGACACCGGCCCGCCCGCTGCGCCCGCTGGCCGACGCGGAGCCCCGCAAGGCCTTCAAGAGCACCGTCAAGCAGCTGATCCGCAAGCCGCTGCGCCCGGTCGCCTCCTGCCGCGTCGGCGCCGACGGCACCCTGACCGTGCTGGTCGAGCCCGCGGACGTCCAAGGCACCGGCCTCACCCTGACCCTCACCCACCGCGGCGGCCGGGGCGCCCCGGTTCGGGTGCCGCTGCGGCCGCCGGTCGCCCCGGGCGCGTCCTGGACCGCGACGCTGGACCGCGGCGCGATCGACCTCGCCGAGGGCCGCTGGGACCTGCATGTGGTGCGCCCCTCGGACGGGGTGCGCCGCCGGGTGCTCAGCCGGTTCGCCGAGGGGCGCGGGCTGGTCGGACTTGAGCCGCTGCCCGGCTCCCCGTTCTCCTGGTGGATTCCGTACCCCACCGTCGACGGCTATCTCGCGCTGCGCGCCTGGCGCCGCCCGGCGCACGCCGAGGCCCGGGTGATCCGCGCCGAGGCCGACGGGCTCACCGTCGAGGGGACGCTGCACGGCGCGCGCTTCGCCGCCGACGCCGCCCCGAGCGTGGTGGCCACCCCGCGCGGCGCGGCCCTCCCGTTCACCGCGGGCGTCACCGCGCTGGACGCGAACCGGTTCCGCTTCACCATTCCGTACGAGCGGGTGCACACGGCGCGCGGCGACCGGCCGGGCACCGCCCGCTGGGACCTGACCCTCCGTAAGACGCCGGAGTCCACCACCGCCATCCGTATCGGCCGGGTGGTCGGGGACATCCTCGACCGCCATCAGACCGACCTCCACCCGGTCACCCACGGTGTCCGCCCCTACCTCAGCAAGTCCGAGGATCTGGCCATTACCTGTATACCGCACGGAAATTGAGTGTGAGGGCCCGCTGATTCACCGCGTTTGGCCTTGGCCACGGCGGTAACACTGGGTGATATCAAGCCTCGAGCGAGGAAATCTCTGCGGAAGGCCATTTCCGATGTCGGTCACGCTCATCATCCTGATAGCGGCGCTGGTGGCCATGGTGGCGCTGGTGTTCGCACGGCCGGTGCGGCAGAGCAGCCGCGACGGCCTCATGAGCCGGTTCGGCCCCGAGTACGACCGGGCGGTCGCACGGCACGGCGGCGACGCGAAGGCGGCGCAGTGGGAGCTCAGTGAGCGGCTGCGACGCTACGGCGAACTGTCGCTACGGGCGCTGACGCCGGAGTCCCGGGAGCAATACGCGGCCCGCTGGTCGGGCATACAGGAGCGGTTCGTCGAGTCGCCCGCGCTCGCGGCGCGGGAGGCCGACCAGCTGCTCGGCACGCTGGCGGCCGAGCGCGGCTACCCGGCCGAGTCCCCGGAACAGCTGCTGGAGGCGCTGTCCGTCCGGCACGCCCAGGCGGTCGACGGCTACCGGCGGCTGCACACCGAGGCGGAGCGGGCCCGCGCGGGCCACGCCCATACGGACCGGCTGCGGGAGGCGCTGCTCGGCGCCCTGCCCCTGTTCGAGGAGCTGGTCCGGGCGCAGCCGCACGACCGGGCGCTGCGGCGACGGCGGCAGTGGCAGCGCCGCCACCGGCCCACGGTGCTGCGGTCCCCCTGAGGTCCGTTCAGGACCGGGCGCGGACGGCCAGCGCGAGGGTGTCGTCCGCGTGAAGGATCACGGTGTGCATATCGTCCGCGATGGCGCCGGGGATCTCCTCGATCGGGGCGTGCAGATGCTCGTACGCCGCCTCGATCAACCGCTTCTCGCCCTCCACGGGGTCCCGGCGGCTCTCGGTGAGCCCGTCGGTGTAGAGCAGCAGGAGATCGCCCGGCGCCATCTTCTCGGTCAGCAGCCGGTCGCTTCCCGGCATCGGGAAGCCGATCCCGCGCCCGCGCGCCTCCAGATAGCGCGCCGTTCCGTCGCCGCGCGTCAGCAGCGCGGGCGGATGGCTGCCGTTGGCCACCCGCAGCTCCCCGGTGACCGGGTCGAGCCGGGCCAGCAGGACGGTGGCCATCACACTGCGGTCGAACGGCAGCAGGATCTCGTCGGTGCGGGCGACGATCGACTGGAGGTGGTGGCCCTCCAGCGCGAGGGTACGCACCGCGTGGGTGACGTTGAGCGCGCTGCGCGTACTGGTCACCCCGTGCCCGAGCGCGTCCACGACCGTGATGTGGACGGTGCCGTCGGGCAGCACGAACCAGTCGTAGAGGTCGCCGCCGGTGGGCGCGTCGGTGCCCGCGGGCGCGTAGTGGACGGCGAGTTCGAGACCGTCGACCTCCAGCGGGGCCGGACGCAGCGCGTCCTCCAGCTCGCGCAGGGTCTGGCCGTGCGCCTTGCGCAGCCGCTCGTCGCGCTCGTCGAGCTGGACGTAGAGGGCGAGCACACCGCTGTTGGTCTCGGCGAGCTCGTCCTTCAGGCGGCGGTGTTCGGCGCTGAGCGCCTCGGTACGGGCCACCACGGCGCGCAACTCCTCCTGCACCAGCGCCGCGTCGGCGGCCGGGTCCTGTTCCGTCTCCGCGCCCGCCGCGTCCGGCGCCGGGGCGGCCGGAAGCCGCCAGACCACCTCCCGGCCGGTCACCGCGTCGGCGGGCAGCGGGAGTCCGGCCGCGGTCTCGGCGGACGGCAGGGCCTCGGGGTCGTCCAGCCCGAGCGCCAGCGTGAGCAGCCCGGACCGGCCGTCGTCATCGCACTGGAACGTCCAGCTCAGCGAGGTGTGCGCGGCCGCGCGCACGGCCGGTTCCGCGACAGCCGCGACGGACAGCACGAGCCGTCCGCGCACGCCGGGGTCCAGGGCGTGGTCGCGGGCGATGCGGCGCACGGCCCGGCCGAGCCCGTCCGCCGTGTCGCAGCCGATGGTCCGGGTGGTCATGGGTGCCTCTGTGGGGGCCGGGCCGTGAGAACCGTGCCATCGTCGCGGCTGCGGCGATGGCCGTGGGCGAGTGCGGCGGACAGCAGGGGTGGCGGGAGCCGGAGCAGGGAGGGTGACGGGGAGCGCGCCCATCCGGCGTCGATGCCGTCGCTCTGGAGCACCCCGGTGGCGCCCGGCGGCAGCGGGAAGCGGTGGACGTGCGGGGCGGGCATGGACCAGCCGACGACACCGGGCTGTCCGGTCAGCCGGGACTGGACGCCCTGATGGGTCAGGGTCAGCACGCGGACGTTGCCGATGCCGCAGTACTCGGCGTGGTCCGCGTGGAGCCGCATCAGCCCGGCCGCGGCCCCCCGGGTGTGCCGCAGGGCGCGGTGCATGCCGGTCAGCAGCTCGCCCAGCGGCCGCCCGGGGTCGGCGTGGAAGATGCGCAGCGCGAGCCCGGCCGCCTCGGCGGCCTGGGTCCCGTGGCCGAGGCCGTCCAGGACGGCGGCGGTGCGGGTGTCGCCGGTGTCGGCGACGGCGCACGCGTCGCCGCAGTCCTCCTCCCCCTCGATGGCCAGGCACACCGAGCCCACGCCCTGGAGCGCGGCGCTCCGCTCGCCGGGCGGGGTGAGCCGGGCACAGGCCCAGGTCCCGACCTCGGCGCCGCGCCCCGTACCGGTGCGGATGAGGAAGTGGGTGGCGAGCCGGCTCACCGCGCCGAGCCCCACCCCGAGGGTTCCGGAGGTGGTGTAGCCGTCCGAGAGGCAGCGTTCCAGCTCCGCCATGCCGGGACCGCGGTCGGCGGCCAGGATCTCCACGCCCTCGCCGAGCGGCACGGGCTGGATGTAGAGGGTGCCGTCGCTGGCGTGCTTGTCGAGGTTGGTGGCAAGCTCCGAGGCGATGACGGCCGCCTGGTCGGGCAGCGCGCCGGGCAGCCCGCAGGTCCGCGCCATGCGCCGGGCCGTCTCGGCCGCCAGGTGGACCGCGCTGTGATGGTCGATCCGTACCTGGGCGGTGGGGACCGCCGTCGTACGGGTCACCGGACCGTCCACCGGGAGGCGACCACGACCGTGCCCTGCCCGGCGCCGGTGTGCACCGTGAACTCGTCCATCAGCCGACGGGCGCCGCCCAGCCCGTGGCCGAGCCCCGCGCCGGTGGTGAAGCCGTCGGTGAGCGCCGTGTCGAGGTCCGCGATGCCCGGCCCGTCGTCCTTGACGGTCAGCCGCAGCCCCCGCCCGGCCGGGCCCCGCACCTGCTCGATGGTCAGGGTGCCGCCCCCGCCGTGGACATACGCGTTGCGGGCCAGCTCGCTCGCCGCCGTGACCACCCGGGTCTGGTCGACGATCCCGAATCCGGCGTCGACGGTGGCCGCGCGCACCGCGTGCCGCACCGTCAGCAGGTCCTCCTCCGTACGGACCTGATGGGTCACGGGCGCGCCCGTCCCGCCGTCCCCCGCGCGGTGCGTCGGGGGCGGCCACGAAGCGACGGTGGACTCACCGTGCGGCGCCACGTCGGGACCCTCCCAGGGGCTCCTGGGCCTGGCGCCACCCCAGCGCGGCCAGGCCCTGTTCCGGGTTGAGCGCGGTCTCCACACCGACCAGTTCGATCCCCAGCTCAACCAGGGTGATCGCCACCGGGGGCCGCATGCCCGCCACGATCACCCGGGCGCCCAGCAGCCGGGACACCGTGGTCAGCTCCATCAGGGTGCGCGCCACGAAGGAGTCGATGATCTCCAGCCGGGAGATGTCGATGAGCACCCCCCGCGCCCCTTCGGCGGAGATACGGGCCGTCAGCTCCTCGGTGAAGGCGATGGCAGCCCGGTCGTCCAGCTCGTTGAGCAGTCCGGTGACCAGGACGTCGCCCAGCCGCAGGATCGGAACGCCCACCGGGCGGTGTGGGGTCACCGGCTCTCCCCCGCTTCCCCGCCCGGACCGGTCCCGTCGATCAGCTTGATCGCGGCGGCCAGCGCGTCGGCCAGCGTCGCCCGCGTGAGGATGGTGGACAGGTCGATGCCGAGCTGCGCGATGGTCTGCGCGATGGACGGCTGGATGCCGCTGATCACACAGTCCGCGCCCATCAGCCGCACCGCGTTGACGGTCTGCATGAGGTGCTGGGCGACGGCGGTGTCCACCGTCGGGACGCCCGTGATGTCGATGATCGCGACCAGCGCCTCATGGTCCTGTATCGCCTGGAGCAGGTTCTCCATGACGATCTGGGTCCGCGCGGTGTCCAGCGTGCCGATCAGCGGCACCGCCAGCACCTGCTTCCACAGCCGCACCACCGGAGTGGACAGCTCCATCAGCTGCTGGCTCTGCCGCCGGATGATCTCCTCGCGGCCCTCCACATACGTCTCGAAGGACAGCGCTCCGGCCACGTCCAGCAGCCGGTTGATGAAGACCGCCGTGGCGAACAGCTCCTCGGCGTCCCGGGTCTCCAGCTGGACGGCCTTCAGCAGCGCCTCCTTGAGCGCCAGCACCGCGAGCGAGGTCGCGGTCGGGGTGGCCCCGGCCCGGGCCCGGCGCAGCGACAGCCCGATGACCGCCTGGTGCAGCCCCGGGTGGGAGGTGACGACCCGGTCCACCGGGGCGTCGCTCTCCAGCCCCGGGACCAGCGCGTCGATCAACGAGTCGGCCTCCTCACGGAGTTCGGCCTCGCTGATGTCGGTGCCGAGCAGCGCCTGCTCCAGCTGGAGCGCGACCCAGCGGTCGGCGATCTCCTCGTCACGCTCTTGCAGAGCCCTTGTCAGCCGTTCACGTACGGCGGCCTCACTGGTACTCACGCGGCTTACGTCCCTTCCCGGTCGGCCACCCGGACTCTGCGGCTCAAATGTTATCGATCTCCTGTGCTCCGGCTCCAGACACAGTTGCGCGCAAACGAGTACCCGCTGATCGCGAACGCACACGCGTCGCAGGTCAGCAGCACCCCGCGCTCGGCAGCGAGCGCTTGTTGCGGGCCTCCTTGCTCCGGGCCGCGAGCAGTTCGTCGGCCGGATAGCCGACCTCTTCGAGAGTAAGGCCATGGGGGCGTACGACATGGACCGCCGAATCCCGCACCCCCGCCGCCAGCACCTTCCCCGGCCAGTCCACCGGGCGGTGCCCGTCGCCGGTGAACAGCAGCGCGCCGACCAGCGAACGGACCATGTTGTGGCAGAAGGCGTCGGCCCGAACCGTGGCCGTGATCACACCGTCCGCGCCGCGCTCCCAGCTCAGCTTCTGGAGGGTGCGGATGGTGGTGGCGCCCTCCCGGCGCTTGCAGTACGCGGCGAAATCGTGCTCGCCGAGCAGCGCCGCCGAGGCCGCGTTCATGGCGTCCACGTCCAACGGCCAGTCATGCCACAGCACATGGCCGCGCAGCAGCGGATCGACCCCGCCCGGATGGTCCACCACCCGGTAGGCGTACCGCCGCCAGACCGCCGAGAAGCGCGCGTTGAAACCGGGCGGCGCCTCGGCGACCCGCCATACCCGTACGTCATGCGGCAGCCGCCCCGCCAGCCGGCGCAGCAGCTTGTCCCGGTGCTCGGCCCACACCGGCTCCGGCAGATCGACGTGCGCGACCTGCCCACGGGCGTGCACCCCGGCGTCGGTGCGGCCCGCCACGGTCAGCTCGTGGTTTTCCGACGACCGGGTCACCGTGCGCAGGGCGCTCTCCAGCTCGCCCTGGACGGTGCGCCGCTCGCGCTGCTTGGCCCAGCCCGAGAAGTCCTTGCCGTCGTAACTCAGATCCAGCCGGACCCGTACGAAACCGGGCGCCGCCTCGTCACTCACGCAACCGTTCCTCTCCACGTACAACGCGGAACGGGCCCGCACCCAGAATCTGGGAGCGGGCCCGCCCGTTACGACAAGCCGTCAGACGCCTCAGGCGTCCTTGGCAGCCTCATCAGCCGCATCCGCGGCGGGCTCGGCAGGGGCCTCAGTGGCCTCGGCCTCAGTGCCCTCGTCCTTCTTGAGGTCCGCGACGGCCTGGTCGCCCGCAGCGTCCTTCGCGGTGCGCTTGGTGGCGGCCTCGGCCTCGCCGACCGCCTCCTGCTGCACCGTCAGGGCCTCGACCAGCTCGATGACCGCCATCGGGGCGTTGTCGCCACGACGGTTGCCGATCTTGGTGATGCGGGTGTAGCCACCCGGCCGGTTCTCGTAGCGCGGCGCGATCTCGGTGAAGAGAGTGTGCACGACGCTCTTGTCCCGGACGGTCTGGAGCACCAGGCGACGGTTGTGAATGTCGCCCTTCTTCGCCTTGGTGACCAGCTTCTCCGCGACCGGGCGCAGGCGGCGGGCCTTCGCCTCGGTGGTGGTGATCCGGCCGTGCTCGAACAGCGCGGTGGCGAGGTTCGCCAGCAGGAGCCGCTCGTGCGCAGCGCTGCCGCCCAGACGGGCGCCCTTGGCGGGCTTCGGCATGGTTTATCTCCTAGATGTCTGCACCGGCCGTATCAGGTACCGGTGTCAGTTACCGACGAGCGTGTGCCCGCCGGAAGATCAGTACTGCTCGGTCTCCACGAAACCGGCGTCCGCGTCGTCGTCCGCGCCGAAGGCGTCAGCCGCGGCGGTCGGGTCGAATCCGGGCGGGCTGTCCTTGAGCGCGAGGCCCATACCGGCCAGCTTCGCCTTGACCTCGTCGATCGACTTGGCGCCGAAGTTGCGGATGTCGAGCAGGTCCGCCTCGGACCGCGCCACGAGCTCACCCACGGAGTGGATGCCCTCGCGCTTGAGGCAGTTGTACGAACGGACCGTGAGCTCCAGCTCCTCGATCGGCAGCGCCAGATCGGCGGCCAGAGCGGCGTCCGTCGGGGACGGGCCCATGTCGATGCCCTCGGCGTCGACGTTCAGCTCGCGGGCCAGACCGAACAGCTCGACCAGGGTCTTACCGGCCGACGCCATGGCGTCGCGCGGACGCATGGCCTGCTTGGTCTCGACGTCGACGATCAGCTTGTCGAAGTCGGTGCGCTGCTCGACACGGGTCGCCTCGACCTTGTAGGTGACCTTGAGGACCGGCGAGTAGATCGAGTCGACCGGAATCCGGCCGATCTCCTGGCCGACCTGCTTGTTCTGGACGGCGGAGACATAGCCGCGACCGCGCTCGACGGTCAGCTCCATCTCCAGCTTGCCCTTGCCGTTCAGCGTGGCCAGGACCAGGTCCGGGTTGTGCACCTCGACACCGGCCGGCGGGGCGATGTCGGCGGCGGTGACCAGACCCGGGCCCTGCTTGCGCAGGTACATCACGACCGGCTCGTCGTGCTCCGAGGAGACGACCAGCTGCTTGATGTTGAGGATCAGGTCGGTGACGTCCTCCTTGACGCCCGGCACGGTGGTGAACTCGTGCAGGACCCCGTCGATCCGGATGGACGTGACCGCCGCACCGGGAATCGAGGAGAGGAGCGTACGACGCAGGGAGTTTCCGAGGGTGTAGCCGAAGCCCGGCTCCAGCGGCTCGATCACGAACCGGGAGCGGAACTCGTCGACGACCTCTTCGGTCAACGAGGGACGCTGAGCGATCAGCATGAGGTTTTCCTCCAGTCTCCGGCGCCCACTATTTGACGCCGAACCCTTCAATGGTACGGGCGGTACGTGCCAAACGGCTCCGTACCGCCCGTATCGCCTGCGTTACTCGACGTACTACTTCGAGTAGAGCTCGACGATCAGCTGCTCCTGCACCTGGGTGTCGATCACCTGGCGCTCGGGCATCGAGTGCACGAGGATGCGCAGCTGCGACGGAATGGACTCCAGCCACGCCGGCACGGTGCGCTCGCCCGCCTCGGCCACGGCCACCTGGAAGGGGGTCATGGTCCGGGACTTCGGACGAACCTCGACGATGTCGTTCACGACGACACGGGCCGACGGAATGTCGGTCTTGACGCCGTTCACGGTGAAGTGGCCGTGACGCACCAGCTGGCGGGCGTGGTCCCGGGACTTGGCGAAGCCCGCCCGGTAGACCACGTTGTCCAGCCGCGTCTCGAGGATGCGAAGAAGGTTCTCACCGGTCTTGCCGGACTTCTTGTTCGCCTCCGCGTAGTAGCCACGGAACTGCTTCTCAAGGATGCCGTAAATGCGGGTCGCCTTCTGCTTCTCTCGGAGCTGCAGAAGGTACTCGCTGTCCTTGGTGCGCCCGCGACCGTGCTCACCCGGGGGGTAAGGACGGATCTCGATCGGGCACTTTGCGCTCTCGCACTTGCTCCCCTTGAGGAAGAGCTTCTGCTTTTCCCGACGGCATCGCTTGCAGTCGGCCCCGGTATAACGCGCCATTTCCAGTTATCTCCTACTTCAGCGGGTCAGACGCGCCGACGCTTGGGCGGGCGGCATCCGTTGTGCGGAGTCGGAGTGACGTCCTGGATCGAGCCCACCTCCAGGCCGGTGGCCTGGAGCGAGCGGATCGCGGTCTCACGGCCGGAGCCCGGACCCTTGACGAACACATCGACCTTGCGCATGCCGTGCTCCTGCGCGCGGCGGGCGGCCGACTCGGCGGCCATCTGCGCGGCGAACGGAGTGGACTTGCGCGAGCCCTTGAAGCCGACGTGGCCGGCCGAGGCCCAAGAAATCACATTCCCGGTGGGGTCCGTGATCGAAACGATGGTGTTGTTGAACGTGCTCTTGATGTGAGCGTGCCCGTGGGCGACGTTCTTCTTTTCCTTGCGGCGCACCTTCTTGGCGCCGGCCGTCCTGCTCTTCGGAGGCATTCCTGAATTCTCCCGTGGAGGTGGTCGGTCCTACAGCTCGGACCGCTTGGCAGCGTCCGGTGTGGACTACTTCTTGCCCGGCTTCTTCTTACCGGCGATCGCGCGACGCGGGCCCTTGCGGGTGCGGGCGTTGGTGCTGGTGCGCTGGCCGTGGACCGGCAGGCCGCGGCGGTGACGCAGGCCCTGGTAGCAGCCGATCTCCACCTTGCGGCGGATGTCGGCCTGAATCTCACGACGGAGGTCGCCCTCGGTCTTGATGTTGTTGTCCACGTACTCGCGGATCTTGACCAGGTCCTCTTCGGCCAGGTCGCGAACGCGGGTATCCGGGTTCACACCGGTGTCGGCGAGCGTCTGCTGGGCAAGGGTGCGACCAATGCCGAAGACGTAGGTGAGGGCGACCTCGACGCGCTTTTCGCGCGGGAGATCAACGCCTGCGAGGCGTGCCATGAATCTGGCTCCAGATGGTTGTCGGAGGTCTTCTGCAGCACCTTTCCCGGCCGGGCGGGCCGGGTCCCCGGCCTCCGACCGGGGGTGTCGCTCCCGACGAGGCGGGAACGGGTGGCTGCGTATGTATGTATCGCTGTGCGTCGCGCGAAGATTGCTGCGAGAAGTGCAGGTCTGCGGCCGGCGTGCGTCAGCCCTGGCGCTGCTTGTGGCGCAGGTTGTCGCAAATGACCATGACCCGGCCGTGGCGGCGGATCACCTTGCACTTGTCGCAGATCTTCTTGACGCTCGGCTTGACCTTCATGGTGTGAGGTTCTCCGGGTCGTGAGATCTACTTGTAGCGGTAGACGATCCGTCCGCGCGTGAGGTCGTACGGAGACAGCTCCACGACAACCCGGTCATCGGGCAGGATGCGGATGTAGTGCATGCGCATCTTGCCGCTGATGTGCGCGAGGACCTTGTGACCGTTCTGCAGTTCCACCTTGAACATCGCGTTCGGCAGAGACTCGATCACGGTGCCCTCGATTTCGATGGCGCCTTGCTTCTTGGCCATGTCCTGCTTTCGGGATCGGCTACCTTGATCGGCCCGAGACATGCGGGAGGGCATGCGTGAGCCGACGGGTCAGTCTACGTCAGGGCAGCCGGGAACACGAATCCGAGGCAGCATGCCCGGATTCCGCGAGGTTTATGCCAAAGAGGATCACGCAGGGCGACCGGATCAGGCCACCCGGACCGGTTCCCGGGCCGTGTCCCACGGCCGACGGGTCGCTCAGGCCGTCGCTCAGGCCGGCGGGTCACTCAGGCCCGCGGGGCGCTCAGGCCAGCGGGTCGGGGGCGGTCTCGACACCCAGCTCGGCCAGCTTCGCCTTGCCGCCGTCCACGGCCGTCAGCACGAGCGGCCCCTCCTCGGTCAGCGCGACCGAGTGCTCCCAGTGGCTGGACCAGGTGCCGTCGTCCGTCTTGACGGTCCAGTCGTCGGCGAGGACGTGGGTCTTCGCGGTGCCGAGGCTCACCATCGGCTCGATCGCGATGCAGAAGCCGGGTACCAGCTTCGGGCCCTTGCCGCGCTTGCGGGAGACATAGTTCAGCAGATGCGGGTCCATGTGCATCTGGCTGCCGATGCCGTGGCCGCCGTAGTCCTCGACAATCCCGTACTTACCGGAGGCCGGGCGCGGCTGGCGGCGGATGTAGCCCTCGATCGCCCTGGAGATGTCGAGCAGCCGGTTGCCCTTGCGGACGGCGGCGATCCCGGCCCACATCGACTCCTCGGTGACCCGGCTCAGCTCATGCAGCTCCGGGGCGTGGCCCTCGCCGACGAAGACCGTGAAGGCGGCGTCCCCGTGCCAGCCGTCGATGATCGCGCCCGCGTCGATGGAGAGCAGGTCGCCGTCCTTGAGCACGGTCTCCCGGTCCGGGATGCCGTGCACCACGATGTCGTTCACGGAGGTGCAGATGGTCGCGGGGAAGCCCCCGTAGCCCAGGAAGTTCGACTTGGCACCATGGTCGGCGATCACCTTGCGGGCGACGTCGTCCAGGTCCTTGGTGGAGGCGCCGGGGACGGCGGCCGCCCGCGTCGCCTCGTGGATGGCCGCGACGACCAGCCCCGCCTCACGCATCTTCGCGATCTGCTCGGGGGTCTTGATCTCCACCATCGCCATTACCTTCCGCGGTCCATCGTTTCTGCTCAACAGTCTGCTCAACAGTACGGCCGCGACGCCCTCCGTGGGGCGGCGCGGCCGTACTACCGTCTTGCCCGGCTGTCAGGCCGCCTTGGCGGCCAGCGCGCCCATCGCGCGCTGGGTGACCTCGGAGACCTTGCCGAGCGCCGGGATCGTCACGACCTGGCCCTTGGCCTTGTAGTAGTCGATGATCGGCTCGGTCTCGCGGTGGTAGACCTCAAGGCGCTTGCGGACGGTTTCCTCGCTGTCGTCCTCGCGCTGGTACAGCTCGCCGCCGCACACATCGCACACGCCCTCGGCCTCGGGCTTCTTGTACTCCACGTGGAAGGTGTGCGCGCTGTCGTTGCGGCAGGTACGGCGGCCGGCGATCCGCTTGACCACCTCGTCCTCCGGGACCTCCAGGTCCAGGACCGCGTCGAGCGTCAGCTCGTTGGCCCGCAGGAAGGTGTCCAGGGCCTGGGCCTGGGCCACGTTGCGCGGGAAGCCGTCGAGCAGGAAGCCGCCCGCGGCGTCCGGCTCGCGCATCCGGTCCTCGGCCATGCCGACCGTGACCTCGTCCGGTACCAGCTGACCGGCCCGCATGTACTCCTGCGCCTGCTGGCCGAGCGGTGTGCCCTGGCTGATGTTCGCGCGGAAGAGGTCGCCCGTGGAGATGTGCGGGATCGACAGGTTCGCGGCGAGGTACGTGGCTTGCGTACCCTTGCCGGCTCCAGGAGGCCCGACGAGGACGATTCGCATCAGCGGAGGAACCCTTCGTAGTGTCGCTGCTGAAGCTGGCTCTCGATCTGCTTCACGGTCTCCAGGCCGACACCCACGATGATCAGGATGCTCGTGCCGCCGAACGGGAAGTTCTGATTGGCATTGAGCGTCACCAGCGCCACCGTGGGCACCAGGGCGATCAGACCCAGATAGAGCGCACCGGGCCACGTGATGCGGTTCAGCACGTAGCTCAGATACTCAGCAGTGGGTCGACCAGCCCGAATACCCGGGATGAACCCACCATACTTCTTCATGTTGTCGGCAACTTCTTCGGGGTTGAAGCTGATGGCGACGTAGAAGAACGCGAAGAAGACGATCAGCAGGAAGTACGCGGTGATGTAGACCGGGTGGTCGCCCTTGACCAGGTTCTGCGAGATCCAGTTCGCCCAGCCCGCCTTGGACTGACTGAACTGGACGATCAGCGCCGGAATGTAGAGCAGGGACGAGGCGAAGATCACGGGGATCACGCCCGCCTGGTTCACCTTCATCGGGATGTAGGTGGACGTGCCGCCGTAACTGCGACGGCCGATCATGCGCTTGGCGTACTGCACCGGGATGCGGCGCTGTGCCTGCTCGACGAAGACCACCAGGCCGACCATGGCCAGCCCACAGGCGATCACCAGGCCGAACTCCAGCCAGCCGCCCATGATCTTGCCCTGGCTCTTGATGCTCCACATGGCGCTGGGGAAACCGGCGGCGATCGAGACGAACATCAGGATCGACATACCGTTGCCGATGCCGCGGTCGGTGACCAGCTCACCGAGCCACATGATCAGCGCGGTGCCGGCGGTCATCGTGATGACCATCACGGCGGTGGTGAAGATCGAATCGTCCCGGACGATCTGATTGCCGACCGGGCAGCTCTGGAACAGAGAACCGCTGCGCGCGGTGGCGACCAGGCCCGTGCCCTGGAGGATCGCCAGCGCGACAGTCAGATAACGGGTGTACTGCGTGATCTTCGCCTGCCCCGTCTGGCCCTCCTTCTTGAGGGCCTCCAGACGTGGAATCACCACGGTCAGCAGCTGCAGGATGATGCTCGCCGTGATGTACGGCATGATCCCGAGCGCGAAGATGGTGATCTGGAGCAGTGCGCCACCACTGAACATGTTGACCAGGCCGAACAGCCCCTGCTGACCCTTGGCCAAGTCCATGCACGTCTGGACGTTCTTGTAGTCGATGCCCGGGATCGGGACATGTTGCCCGAGCCGGAACAGCACGATGATGGCCAGCGTGAACAGCAGCTTCTTGCGCAGGTCGGGCGTCTTGAACGCCCGGGCGAACGCGGTGAGCACGGTGCCTCCTGCGCCCCCCGCGTTCATGGCGCGAGAGGTGACGGTCTTGAGGATCGACGAATACTTATCAGCCAGGACCCGTACGAAGACGTACCGCACGGAAGGTAACGGCGCACGCCACCTTACCGGCGACCTGGCCTCCCTAGGAACGACCAACCGGGGATGCCCCGAATCTGGGGCATCCCCGGCCAGTTTCGCACGTTGCTCAGACGAGCTCGGTGACAGTGCCACCGGCGGCGGCGATCTTCTCCTTGGCGGACCCGGAGACGGCGTCGACCGTCACCTGGAGCGCCACGGAGACCTCGCCGGAGCCCAGCACCTTGACGAGCTGGTTCTTGCGCACCGCACCCTTGGCGACCAGATCGGCCACCGTGACCTCGCCACCCTGCGGGTAGAGCGCGGTCAGCTTGTCCAGGTTCACGACCTGGTACTCGGTGCGGAAGGGGTTCTTGAAGCCCTTCAGCTTCGGGAGCCGCATGTGGAGGGGCATCTGCCCACCCTCGAAGCGCTCCGGAACCTGGTAACGGGCCTTCGTGCCCTTGGTACCACGACCGGCGGTCTTACCCTTGGACGCCTCACCACGACCGACACGGGTCTTGGCGGTCTTGGCGCCCGGGGCGGGCCGGAGGTTGTGGACCTTCAGCGGCTTGTCCTCCGCCATGTCAGTCGACCTCCTCAACCGTCACGAGGTGCCGCACGGTGGTCGCCATGCCGCGGAACTCGGGGCGGTCCTCCTTGACAACCACGTCGCCGAGCTTCTTCAGCCCGAGCGAACGCAGGGTGTCGCGGTGGTTCTGCTTGCTGCCGATGTACGACTTCGTCTGCGTGATCTTGAGGCGGGCCATGCTCACACACCCACCCCGGCACGCGCCCGCAGCAGAGCGGCGGGTGCGACGTCCTCGAGCGGCAGACCACGACGGGCCGCGATCTCCTCGGGCCGCTGAAGGCCCTGCAGAGCGGCGCGCGTGGCGTGCACGATGTTGATCGGGTTCGACGAGCCGAGCGACTTGCTCAGCACGTCGTGGATGCCCGCGCACTCCAGAACGGCGCGCACCGGGCCACCGGCGATCACACCGGTACCGGGGGACGCCGGCTTGAGCAGCACGACGCCCGCGGCCTCTTCACCCTGGATCGGGTGCGGGATGGTGCCGGCGATACGAGGGACCTTGAAGAAGTTCTTCTTGGCCTCCTCCACGCCCTTGGCGATCGCGGCCGGCACTTCCTTGGCCTTGCCGTAACCGACACCGACGGTGCCGTCACCATCGCCCACCACGACCAGCGCGGTGAAGCTGAAGCGACGACCACCCTTCACGACCTTGGCGACGCGGTTGATCGCGACAACGCGCTCGACGTAGGCGGTCTTCTCGGCAGCTGCGCCACCGTCCCGCCGGTCCTTCCGGTCCCGCCGCTCGCCGCCACCGGCGCCGCCACCGCGACGCTGGGGTCCAGCCATTGGTTTTACCTCTCTCTGTTACGTCCGCTAGCTCCGGAACCGGGGCTTAGAACTTCAGCCCGGCTTCGCGGGCGGCGTCCGCCAGAGCGGCGATGCGCCCGGCGTACTGGTTGCCACCGCGGTCGAACACGACGGCCTCGACACCCGCGGCCTTCGCCCGCTCGGCCACCAGCGCGCCGACCTGCTTGGCCTGGTCGCTCTTGTCACTCTCGCCACCACGAATCCCGGTGTCCAGGGTCGACGCCGAAGCGAGCGTGTGGCCCGCGATGTCGTCGATGACCTGGGCCACCATGTGGCGGTTGGACCGCGTCACCACGAGGCGGGGACGCTCCGGCGTACCGGAGATCCGCTTGCGGACGCGGATGTGACGGCGCTTGATGGCAGCGGCCTTGCGCGCGTTGCCCTTAGCGATCTTCACACCGTATGTCATGGCTTACTTACCAGCCTTTCCGACCTTGCGGCGGATGACCTCGCCCGCATACTTCACGCCCTTGGCCTTGTAGGGGTCGGGCTTGCGAAGCTTGCGAATGTTCGCGGCGACCTCGCCGACCCGCTGCTTGTCGATGCCCTCGACGCTCAGCTTGGTCGCGGACTCCACCTTGAAGGTGATGCCCTCGGGGGCCTCGATCAGGATCGGGTGGCTGTAGCCGAGCGAGAACTCCAGGTTGGAGCCCTTCGCCAGGACGCGGTAGCCAACACCGCTGATCTCGAGCGCCTTGCTGTAGCCCTGGGTCACGCCGGTGATCATGTTCGCCACCAGCGTGCGGGACAGGCCGTGCAGGGCCTTGTTCTGACGCTCGTCGTTCGGGCGCGTGACAACGAGGTTGTTGTCCTCACCCTTGGCGACCTCGATGGGCGCGGCGACGGTGTGCGAGAGGGAGCCCTTGGGGCCCTTCACGGCGACCGTGCGGCCATCGATAGTGACGTCCACACCAGCGGGAACCTGGATGGGCAGCTTGCCAATACGCGACATGTGCTTCCTCCGTTCCCTGGTTACCAGACGTAGGCGAGGACTTCCCCACCCACGCCCTTCTTGCCGGCCTGCTTGTCGGTGAGGAGCCCATGCGACGTGGAGATGATCGCCACGCCCAGGCCTCCGAGCACCCTCGGCAAGCTGGTGGACTTTGCGTAGACCCGCAGGCCCGGCTTCGAGATCCGCTTGATGCCCGCGATCGAGCGCTCACGGTTCGGGCCGAACTTCAGCTCGAGGGTGAGGCTCTTGCCAACCTCGGCGTCCTCGACCTTCCAGCCGGTGATGTAGCCCTCCTGCTGGAGGATCTCCGCGATGTGCGACTTGATCTTGCTGTGGGGCATCACGACGTCGTCGTGATAAGCCGAGTTCGCGTTTCGCAGACGAGTCAGCATGTCTGCGATCGGATCGGTCATGGTCATGTTTGGCCTTCGGCCTCTCTCGCCGGGGTTTCCTATCTGCGCCATCCCTCTCACCCACTCTGGGTGGGCACGGGTGCGGCGCGGGGACCTTCGGCGTAGTAAGACAATTCTGGGCGACGAGCACCCAACCCTTCCACTCTACGGGAGTGAGAGGGCGGGCCTCGCCATCCATTGCTTACCGAGAGCCTCCGGTACCAGCCCGAGTGGGCTGGTTACCAGGAGCTCTTGGTCACGCCCGGCAGCTCTCCACGGTGAGCCATCTCACGAAGGCACACGCGGCACAGGCCGAACTTGCGGTACACGGAGTGGGGACGGCCGCAGCGCTGGCAGCGGGTGTATCCACGCACGCCGAACTTGGGCTTGCGGGCGGCCTTGGCAATAAGAGCCTTCTTCGCCACGGCTCACGCCTCCTTGAACGGGAAGCCGAGGTGACGAAGCAGGGCGCGGCCCTGGTCGTCGGTGGTCGCCGTGGTCACCACGGTGATGTCCATACCCCGGACGCGGTCGATCTTGTCCTGGTCGATCTCGTGGAACATGACCTGCTCCGTGAGACCGAACGTGTAATTCCCACGGCCGTCGAACTGCTTCGGCGACAGACCACGGAAGTCGCGGATGCGCGGAAGCGCGAGCGACACCAGACGGTCCAGGAACTCCCACATGCGGTCGCCCCGGAGGGTGACGTGGGCACCGATCGGCTGGCCCTCGCGCAGCTTGAACTGCGCGATGGACTTACGGGCCTTGGTGACGGCCGGCTTCTGGCCGGTGATCGTGGTGAGGTCGCGGATGGCGCCCTCGATCAGCTTGGAGTCGCGGGCGGCGTCGCCCACACCCATGTTGACCACGACCTTGGTGAGACCGGGGATCTGCATGACGTTCTCGATGGAGAACTGCTCCTGCAGCTTGCCCTGGATCTCTTCGCGGTAGCGCGTCTTGAGACGCGGTGCAGTGGTGGTGGCAGTCATCAGATGTCCTCACCGGTCCGCTTGGCAACGCGGATCTTGTTGCCCTCGTCGTCGAAGCGGAACCCGACGCGGGTGACAACCTTGTTGCCGTCCTTCTCCACCACGAGCTGAACGTTGCTCACGTGGATCGGGGCCTCGGTCGTCACGATGCCGCCGGTCTTCGAACCGCGAGCGCTCTGTCCGGCCTTGGTGTGCTTCTTGACCCGGTTGACACCCTCGACCAGGACGCGGTCCTCGCGGGGGAAGGCCGCGATGACCTTGCCCTGCTTGCCCTTGTCCTTACCGGTGATGACCTGGACCAGGTCGCCCTTCTTGACCTTCATCGGTTACAGCACCTCCGGCGCGAGCGAGACGATCTTCATGAACTTCTTCTCGCGCAGCTCACGGCCCACCGGGCCGAAGATACGGGTGCCGCGGGGGTCGCCATCGTTCTTGAGGATGACGGCCGCGTTCTCGTCGAAGCGGATGTACGAACCGTCCGGGCGGCGGCGCTCCTTGACGGTGCGCACGATGACCGCCTTGATGACGTCACCCTTCTTCACGTTGCCACCGGGGATCGCGTCCTTCACGGTGGCGACGATGACGTCACCGATGCCCGCGTAGCGGCGACCGGAGCCACCGAGAACACGGATGCAAAGGATTTCCTTCGCACCAGTGTTGTCGGCGACGCGCAGTCGCGACTCCTGCTGGATCACGTCTATCTCCTGATCGTCTGCCGGTTCCCGGCGGGGGCTCGATATATCGAGCCCCCGCCGAGCCTGGCGGAACTGACCTGAGAGCTAATGCCCTCAGGGATTTACTTGGCCTTCTCGAGGATCTCGACGACGCGCCAGCGCTTGGTCGCGGACAGCGGCCGGGTCTCCATCAGGAGGACACGGTCGCCGACACCCGCGGCGTTCTGCTCGTCGTGCGCCTTGAGCTTGTTCGTACGGCGGATGACCTTGCCGTACAGCGCGTGCTTGACGCGGTCCTCGACGGCGACGACGACGGTCTTGTCCATCTTGTCGCTGACGACCAGACCCTCGCGGGTCTTGCGGAAGCCACGGCTCTGCGGTGCGTTCTCAGTCACATTCGTCTCGCTCATCAGGCGCTCTCCACCGTCTCGATGCCGAGCTCGCGCTCGCGCATCAGGGTGTAGATCCGGGCGATGTCCTTGCGGACGGCCTTCAGCCGGCCGTGGTTCTCGAGCTGTCCGGTCGCCGCCTGGAAGCGGAGGTTGAACAGCTCTTCCTTGGCCTCACGCAGCTTGCCAACGAGGTCTTCGTTGTTCAGCTCACGCAGCTCGGACGCCTTGGTACCGGCCGCCATCACGACTCACCTGCCTCGCGCCGCACGATCCGGCACTTCATCGGGAGCTTGTGAGCAGCGCGGGTGAGCGCCTCACGCGCAGTCTTCTCGTTCGGGTAGGACAGCTCGAACATCACCCGACCGGGCTTGACGTTCGCGATCCACCACTCCGGCGAACCCTTACCGGAACCCATGCGGGTCTCGGCGGGCTTCTTCGTCAGCGGACGGTCCGGGTAGATGTTGATCCAGACCTTGCCGCCACGCTTGATGTGGCGGGTCATCGCGATACGAGCGGCCTCGATCTGACGGTTCGTGACGTACGCCGGGGTGACGGCCTGAATGCCGTACTCGCCGAACGCCAGCTCCGTGCCGCCCTTGGCCATGCCGGACCGCTTGGGGTGGTGCTGCTTGCGGTGCTTGACCCTGCGAGGGATCAGCATGTCGGTCAGGCCTCCGTTCCGCTGCTGGTAGAAGACGCGGCCTCAGCGGCCGGAGCAGCGGCTGCGGCCTCGGCCTTGGGGGCCTCGGCGGCGGCATTCTGCTGCTGCGGCTTGCGGCCACGGCCACCGCGCTCGCCACCACGGCGCTGCGGGCGGTCGCTGCTGCCGCCGCCACCACCACGCGACGGGCGGTTGCCGGCGCGGGCGGCGGCGTTCTCGGCGCGGACCTCGGCGATGTTCTTGACGTCGCCCTTGTAGATCCACACCTTGACGCCGATGCGGCCGAAGGTGGTCTTGGCCTCGAAGAAGCCGTAGTCCACGTTCGCGCGGAGCGTGTGCAGGGGCACACGGCCCTCGCGGTAGAACTCCGAGCGGGACATCTCGGCGCCGCCGAGACGGCCACCACACTGGATCTTGATGCCCTTGGCACCGGCCTTCATCGTCGACTGCATGCTCTTACGCATGGCGCGACGGAAGGAGACGCGGGAGGACAGCTGCTCGGCGACGGCCTGGGCCACCAGCTGAGCGTCCACCTCGGGGTTCTTGACCTCGAGGATGTTGAGCTGCACCTGCTTGCCGGTGAGCTTCTCCAGCTCGCCGCGGATACGGTCGGCCTCCGCGCCGCGACGGCCGATGACGATGCCCGGCCGGGCGGTGTGGATGTCGACGCGGACGCGGTCACGGGTGCGCTCGATCTCCACCTTGGAGATACCGGCGCGCTCCATGCCCTTCGTCATCATCCGGCGGATGGCGACGTCTTCCTTGACGTAGTCCTTGTACAGCTTGTCGGCGTACCAGCGCGACTTGAAGTCGGTGGTGATGCCGAGCCGGAACCCGTGCGGGTTAACCTTCTGGCCCATTACCGGGTTCCTTCCTTGCTGCTGACGACCACGGTGATGTGGCTGGTCCGCTTGCGGATCCGGTAGGCGCGACCCTGGGCGCGCGGACGGAAACGCTTCAGAGTCGGGCCCTCGTCGACAAAGGCCTCGGAAATGACGAGGTCGCCGGCGTCGGTGTGGTCGTAGTTGTGCGCGGCGTTGGCAATGGCGCTGTCAAGCACCTTGCCGACCGGCACGCTCGCGGCCTGCGGGGCGAAGCGCAGGACCGCCTGAGCCTCCGTGGCGCCCATGCCACGGATGAGGTCCACCACTCGGCGGGCCTTCATGGGCGTGACGCGGATGTACCGCGCCTGGGCCCTGGCTTCCATGGTTGTCCCTTCAGTGTCTGTCATGAGTCTCTTCCGCCGATCAGCGACGACGCGACTTGCGGTCGTCCTTCTCGTGGCCGCGGAAGGTGCGGGTCGGCGCGAACTCGCCGAGCTTGTGGCCGACCATCGACTCGGAGACGAACACCGGGACGTGCTTACGGCCGTCGTGCACCGCGATCGTGTGGCCGAGCATCGCCGGGACGATCATCGAGCGGCGGGACCAGGTCTTGATGACGTTCTTGGTGCCGGCTTCGTTCTGAACGTCCACCTTTTTGACCAGGTGGTCGTCGACGAAGGGCCCCTTCTTGAGACTACGCGGCATCTAAACCCGCTCCTAGCGCTTCTTGTTCGTCTTGCGGCGGCGGACGATGTACTTGTTGCTGGCCTTCTTCGGCGAGCGCGTACGGCCCTCCTTCTGACCCCACGGCGAGACCGGGTGGCGACCACCGGAGGTCTTGCCCTCACCACCACCGTGCGGGTGGTCGACGGGGTTCATGACCACACCACGAACGGTCGGGCGGACGCCCTTCCAGCGCATGCGGCCGGCCTTGCCCCAGTTGATGTTCGACTGCTCGGCATTGCCGACCTCGCCGACAGTGCCGCGGCAGCGGACGTCGACCAGGCGGATCTCACCGGACGGCATACGAAGGTGGGCCATGGAGCCCTCCTTCGCCAGCAGCTGCACCGAGGCACCCGCGGAGCGGGCGAACTTGGCGCCGCCGCCGGGCCGCAGCTCGATGGCGTGCAGCGTGGTACCGACGGGGATGTTGCGCAGCGACAGGTTGTTGCCGGGCTTGATGTCGGCGCCGGGGCCGTTCTCGATCCGGTCGCCCTGCTTCAGGCCACGCGGGGCGAGGATGTAGCGCTTCTCGCCGTCCACGTAGTGCAGCAGCGCGATGCGCGCGGTGCGGTTGGGGTCGTACTCGATGTGCGCGACCTTCGCCGGGACGCCGTCCTTGTCGTGACGGCGGAAGTCGATCACGCGGTACGCACGCTTGTGACCGCCACCCTGGTGGCGGACCGTGATGCGGCCGGCGTTGTTACGACCACCCTTGCTGTGCAGCGGGCGGACCAGCGACTTCTCCGGCGTGGACCGCGTGATCTCGACGAAGTCGGCGACGCTGGAGCCACGACGGCCCGGGGTCGTCGGCTTGTACTTGCGGATACCCATTTCTCAGTCCTCGGAATATTCCGGACTTCTGGACGATTCCGACCTCCGTCAGGAGGTCGGGCCGCCGAAGATGTCGATACGGTCGCCCTCGGCAAGGGTCACGATGGCGCGCTTGGTGTCCTTGCGCTTGCCGTAACCGGTGCGGGTGCGCTTGCGCTTGCCCTGCCGGTTGATCGTGTTGACCCCGGTGACCTTGACCGAGAAGACCGCCTCGACGGCCTGCTTGATCTGGGTCTTGTTCGCGCGCGGGTCGACGATGAACGTGTACTTGTTCTCGTCCAGCAGCGCGTAGCTCTTCTCCGAGACCACCGGCTTGACGAGAATGTCGCGGTGGTCGGTGAAGGTCTTGCTGGTGACAGCGGTCGCCTCACTCATCAGGCGGCGCTCCCTTCGGTCTTCTCAGCGGCCTTGGGACCAGCCACGAAGGACTCGAAGGCGGCCTTGGTGAAGACCACGTCATCGGAGACGAGCACGTCGTACGTGTTCAGCTGGCCCGGCTCCAGGATGTGCACCTGGGGCAGGTTGCGGGCGGACAGCCACGCGGCCTCGTCGCTCCGCTCGGCGATCAGCAGCACGTGCTTGCGCTCGCTGATCTTGCCCAGCAGGACCTTCGCGGCCTTGGTGGAGACGTCGCCCTCGACCACGCCGCTCACGACGTGAACGCGGCTGTGGCGCGCCCGGTCCGAGAGGGCCCCGCGCAGCGCGGCGGCCTTCATCTTCTTCGGGGTCCGCTGGCTGTAGTCACGCGGCACGGGACCGTGCACGACGCCACCACCGGCGAACTGCGGCGCGCGGGTCGAGCCCTGACGGGCGCGACCGGTGCCCTTCTGGCGGTACGGCTTCTTGCCACCGCCGCGGACCTCGCCACGGGTCTTGGTCTTGTGCGTGCCCTGTCGGGCAGCGGCCAGCTGTGCGACGACGACCTGGTGGATCAGCGGAACGCTGACCTGCGCGTCGAAGATCTCCGTGGGGAGCTCGACGGTCCCGGCCTTGTCGCCTGCCGGCGAAAGGATGTCAATGGTGCTCATCGGTTACCTCAGGCCCCCTTGGCCGCGGTACGGACCAGGACGAGGCCGCCGTTCGGACCAGGAACCGCTCCCTTGATCAGGAGCAGGCCCTTCTCCGCGTCAACGGCATGGACGGTCAGGTTCTGGGTGGTGACCCGCTCGTTGCCCATGCGGCCCGCCATGCGCAGGCCCTTGAACACGCGGCCCGGCGTGGCGCAGCCACCGATCGAGCCCGGCGAGCGGTGCTTGCGCTGGGTGCCGTGGCCGGCGCCGAGGCCTGCGAAGCCGTGGCGCTTCATGACACCGGCGGTGCCCTTGCCCTTGCTGGTGCCGGTCACGTCGACCTTGACACCGGAGTCAAACGCCTCAGCGGTGACCTCCTGGCCGAGCGTGTACTCGCTGGCGTCAGCGGTACGCAGCTCCACCAGGTGGCGGCGCGGGGTGACGTCGGCCTTGGCGAAGTGGCCCTTGAGGGGCTTGTTCACCTTGCGCGGGTCGATCTCGCCGAAGGCGATCTGGACGGCGTCGTAGCCGTCCGCGTCATCGGTACGGACCTGGGTCACGACGCAGGGTCCGGCCTTGACGACGGTGACCGGGACGACACGGTTGTTCTCGTCCCACACCTGCGTCATGCCGAGCTTCTCGCCCAGGACGCCCTTGATCTGCTTAGCCATCTCGCGCGTCACCTCAGAGCTTGATCTCGATGTCGACGCCCGCCGGCAGGTCGAGACGCATGAGCGAGTCGACGGTCTTCGGCGTGGGGTCGAGGATGTCGATGAGGCGCTTGTGCGTACGCATCTCGAAGTGCTCGCGCGCGTCCTTGTACTTGTGCGGCGACTTGATGACGCAGTACACGTTCTTCTCTGTGGGCAGCGGCACCGGGCCCGCGACCGACGCACCAGTGCGGGTCACCGTCTCGACGATCTTCTTCGCCGAAGAGTCGATGACCTCGTGGTCGTAGGCCTTGAGCCGGATGCGGATCTTCTGTCCCGCCATGGCTACTTCGTAGTCCTGTCTCTCGTAACGCTCTGGGACCCGATGGCGTTAGCGGCTCTCCCACCCCACCCCCGACCCACGCGGTCGGGCGTGTCGCGTCCCTTCCCGTAAATCTCCACAGCGGAGATCCCTCGCGAAGGGGGCTACTGGGGGGAGAAAGTCACCCACCGGGTGCCTGGTTGGGGCCCCGCTGACACTTCCCGGAAGATTCCCGTACTTCCGTCCCTGATCAGAGACGACGAGTACTGCGGGACTAGCTTCCAGTCCTCCCGGCGGGAGGCGCACAGCATCGGCACTCAACCGAGCAACCCGGACAGTCTGCCACACGAGGCCCAGCCTCCGCGAATCGGCCCTGGAGCGTACCCCACGCCCACATCGGCGAATCCTCGCCCGCACGGTGGTGCGACGGACCGTGACCACGGTACCTTCGGCGCGCCGGGAAGAGGGGGGTATCGGAATGGCTGTGCCGTTACGGGTGGAGATCTTACGTGCGGGCGAGGAGCACGTGGAGCAGATCGTCCGGCTCGCCGGGTCACGGAGCCTGAACGGGCCGGGCGGCGTCCGGGGGTCGACGGAGGGCGGTTTCCTGGTCTCGGCGTACACCGAGGCGGACTACCGCTCCCGGCTGGCGACCGCCGAGCACTTCTACGTGGCGGTCAAGGGCGGGCAGGTACTGGCGTTCCTGATGGCGTACAGCTCCGACCAGGTTGAGCCGGACGAGTGGCTGAACCGCCGGATCAAGACGACGCTGGGCAGCTACCTGGTGATCAAGCAGATCTGCGTGGCCCGCGAGGCGGGGCGGTCGGGCGTCGCCTCGATGCTCTACTACCACGTGCTCGACCAGTGGGACAAAAGCCCCGTGATCGCCGCGGTGGTCAACGACCCGCCCAACGACGCGTCCGCGCACTTCCACCACAAGCTCGGCTTCCAGGAGCTGACCCGGCTGACCCCGCCGGACGGGCTGCCGCGGGTGGTGTGGGTGTGGCGCAAACCGCGCGAGGCGATCCTGCACGCGCAGTACCAAATCGCGGTGGACCTCTACAAGCACGAGGACAACCTGAACTGGCAGAAGCTGAACAACTTCTTCTACATCACCGCGGGCCTCGCGGCCGCCACTGCCTTCTTCCTCGGTAAGGAGGGCGCGGGCGGCACCCTGGGCAAGGTCCTGGCGGTGATCATCTCGATCATCGGCTTCGGGGTGTCGCTGGGCTTCTCGCAGATGCTGCGCTTCGGCCGTCAGTACCTGCTGGCGCGCAAGGAAGCGGTGATAGAGCTCGAGGAGTACATGGCCTGGCACGGCGGCGAGCGGATCGTGAACCGCCGCACCAGTGACCCCGGTTCCGCCTATCTGAAGGTGTCACCCACCGGCGCGATCATGGTGCTGCTGCCGGTGCTGGTTTCGCTCTGCTGGCTCGCGGTGCTCGGGGCGCTGCTCGTCCACTGAGGTCGCCCGAGGTCGCCAAACATCTCCGCCCCTCACCCCTTGTGATCTGACCCACAATGGGCAACCGGGCCCCGCCTCCAACGCGTTCGGCGTGCGTGGATCACACGAAGGATCGGCTTCGAATCACGCGAGGGCGGCATGGCGGGCGGCGAGTGGACAGAGTTCGAGGAGTTCGTCGCCGCCTGCGGGCCACGGCTGCTGCGTTCCGCCTGGTTCCTGACCGGCGACCGGCATCTGGCCGAGGATCTGCTGCAGAGCGCCCTGGCCCGGGTCTGGCCGAAGTGGGGGCGGATCGCCGAGGAGAACCCCGAGGCGTACGTCCGCCGCACCCTGGTCCATCTGCACGCGTCCTGGTGGCGGCGGCACTGGCGGCGCGAGGTGCCCCACTCCGAGCTGCCCGAGCCGTCGTCCCGGGGCGGCCCGACCGGGCCGTACCGCCACGTCGGCGAGGTCGACCAGGGGCGGACGCTCATCGGGCTGCTGCGGCTGCTGCCCCGGCGCCAGCGCGAGGTCGTCGTGCTGCGCTATCTGGAGGATCTGAGCGTGGAGCAGACCGCCACGGTGCTGGGCTGCTCCACCGGCACGGTCAAGAGCCAGGCGTCGAAGGCCCTGAACACGCTGCGCGCCCGGCTGCCCGGGTTCGATCCCGGTCTCGTGCCCGCCCCGGAGCCGGTCCGCGGCCGTACCGCGCCGAAGTGAGGTGAGGACCGTGGTGACGAAGAACGACCCCGGCGGGTACGGCACCGAGGAGCTGACCCGCGCCGCGGCCGGGCTGCGCCGGCTCGCGGACGCCGACACCCCGCAGCTGGCGGCGCCGGAGGACCGGATGGAGCGGGTCCGGCACCGGGTGGCGCGGGCCCGCAGACGGCGCACCGCCGTCGTGGCCGCCCCCGTGGTGGTCGCGCTGATCGCGGGGGCGGTGTCCCTCGCCGCCGGCCTGCGCGACGGCCGGTCCGCCGAGCCCGGCTCCACCACACC
>Ga0307508_10000925_pt1 | contig 34107 bp, 23 predicted proteins | sample 9_EM_MG_FD_203089 | JGI IMG/M metagenome (GOLD analysis project Ga0307508, IMG submission 203089) | Populus trichocarpa ectomycorrhiza microbial communities from riparian zone in the Pacific Northwest, United States - 9_EM | ecosystem: Host-associated > Plants > Roots > Unclassified | place...
TCGTTGGGTTTTTTATAATTCACCAGCTGCCATTGAAAGCGGCATTGATTGGTATTGGTAAAATGATAGCGATTTTCTATGTCGATGCTGCCGTTGAAATCCGCGGGCAGCGATGTCATAAAAATCTTTACCGGCGAATAAATCTCGCGCATGGCATAAAAGCTGCCTTCTTTCTCGCGGTGCGGGCCCAGTACGCCGTCGGGCGCATTGACGCCGTTTACATCGATGATATTGTTAAGGTCGGTGCGTACCACGCCTTCATCCAGCAGGGCCCAGGTAAAGCCGCCGCCCGAGCGCTTTGCATGCCAGTGCAGCTCCCAGAAATCGGCCAGGGCAATAGCGCCGCCGCCATCGTCCTGCGCGTGCAGGAATTCGGTGGGCATATATATTAAGGAATCGGCGAGTATCTTTTGACTGCTGTAATAATCTTCATAATGATTGCAGTCGATGCCGTTAAAAGCATTCCCCGGCCGGTGGTGCGGGTGTATCACCGGGCGTTGGGAAAAATCATAGCGGGTGAACTCAGCATCCAGCTCTTTGTTGGTGCCGCCTTCGTTGCCGTTGTCCCAGAAAATAACGGAGGGGTGGTTGCGGTCACGCTCCACCATTTCTTTTACCAGCGGGCGGCCGGCTGCGGTACTGTACCATTTCTGCCAGCCGGCCAGCTCATCGAGCACATAGAGGCCCAGCGAATCGCATAGCTCCAGGAATTTTTTATCGGGCGGGTAATGGGAGCAGCGAACGGCATTCATGTTCATCTCTTTGATGAGCTTTACATCGGCCAGCTGTATGCTGTCGTTGAGCGTGCGGCCGGTTTCGGGCCAGAAGCAATGGCGGTTGATGCCCTTCATCTTTATTTGCACGCCATTGAGAGAGATACCCTGGCCGGGCCAGATCCTGATGGTGCGGAAACCGCATTTGCTTGTCCATTTATGCAGGCGACGGCCGTTGCGGACAAGATACAGCTCTACGTTGTACAGGTAGGGTGTCTCGGATGTCCACCGATGAACTTTAGTGGCGCGGCCATGCAGCTCCATTACAGAATCGCCTTTGCTTATATTATTGGTGGAAGAAGCTACGAAATTGCCTTGCGCGTCGGTGATAAATGCCTGGAGAGTAGCGTTAGATTGCAGGCCGCCTGGGAAAACCTGCATGACATAACTGCCATCGAACCTGGCATCAATGGCAGCTGCGGCGATATGCTCAGCAGGCAACGCTTCGAGGTATACCGGTCTAAAGATGCCGCCGAAGACCCAGTAATCGGCCAGGCGCTCGGCATTGTTGACCGATTGGTCGGCCGACATCTTGCTAACGGTTACTTCCAGCTGGTTTTCCTTATCAAACTGCAGCTTGTCGGTAATATCGTATTTAAACTCATAGAAGGCGCCCTGGTGAACCGGACCGGCCGGCCGGCCGTTTATCTTTACCTCCGTATCGGTCATCGAGCCTTCGAATACAATGCAAACTTTTTTATTCTTCCAGGAAGCAGGCACACGAAACGAACGCTTATACAGGCCTTTCTCATCGGCAAAGCGGAAGTTCTTACCATAGGTTTTATAATCACGTCCATAATTATAAGCGCCAAAGCCCTGCAGCTCCCAGCAGGAGGGAACGGCGATTTTTGTCCAGTAGCCGCTGTTGCGGCCGCCGGTGCAGAAGAAATCCCAGGCCACGGTGTTATTACTGCCCGTACCAGACAGGTATTGGGTTTGGGTGGTTTGGCCCCCGGCAGAAAGAGCCGAGAGCAGGACAAGTACGAATATGGTTGTTTTGTTCATCATCATCTTTTTTTCGGTGGCGGTTCGTCAGCAATTACCAGCTATGGCATGGCTGACTGTAGTTGTATATATACGGGCTCGTCGCGGTCGCACCAGAGCACGCCGTCTTTATAATGCAGTTCGGCCAGCTGGATAAGGCTGCGTCTTTCCTCTATGCTGCCCCGTGCGGCAGGTTTGTCTTTGCGGCGACCGGGATGGGTGAAATAAAATACATACACATGATCGTTATTGACCACTACATCACAATGGCCTCCGATGGCCTGGTCGTCGATGCCCTTGCCGGGTGTTTCAAGGATACGGCCGGGTTGTTTGGTCCAGTTCAGCAGGTCGTCAGAGCTGTATATTTCCATCCCTTTCCATGCGTCTATGATCATCCAATATTTATCCTTCCATTTGAATACTTTGGGCCCTTCGCCGCGGGCGGCGATGGCCTTGCCCTTATCGGTAAAATGATAGAGGTCTTTACTGTCGGCATAATAAATAGACTTGCCGTCTTTCTCGTTGTTGTACCAGAGCCGCCAGCTACCATCGGGTAGCCGGCATATGCTGGCATCTATTACCTTATGGTTAGCCAGTACGAGGGTAGATTCATATTTCCAGTGGAGCAAATCGGTGCTGCTGCAATGAATGATATCGCGGGGATGGTCCCAGTTGGAGAAAGTGCCGGGCACATAGGTCAGGTACATATGGTATACGCCCTTGTGCTCAATGATATCGGGGGCCCAGAATGTATAGCCGCTGTCGGGATGGTAGTTGATCGAAGCGGTGTCCTTATAGGTCCAGGTGGCGCCGTCGGCAGAAGTGGCGATGCCGATGCGGGTTCCGTGCACCCATTGTACGCCGCCGGTATCATGAATGGTGGCGCGGCGATTGGTATAAAACATCCACCATTTCTTGTCTTTCGGGTTCCAGGTGATAACAGGGTCGGCCGCGCCATCGTATATAGGATCACGATACAGGGGTTTGGCAGCCTGCCGGCCAGCGGGCTGCTGGGCGTATGAGCGGCCAGCGGCCGCCAGGCACAGCAGCAGGCCAGCGAGTATATATCTTTTTTTCATGCAGGTCGTTGATCCGGTTTTTTGTTTATGGCAGTTTTACCGCCTGCCTCGCCAGCAGCTTCCATTGGCCTTTTTGTTTTTGCCAGATGGTCAGGATGCCCAGCTTAACGGTACCGGGTTTGCCGCCGTCGTTGGTAGCAGCGGATAGGGTATGGCGTACGATAGCGGTATTACCGGCCAGCTTAATGGTTTGATCGGTAAGATCGATGCTCACAAAATCGGAGCTGCCGCCGGTAAGCGCTTCGATAAACTCCGCTTTGGTTTGCACCTTGCCGCTCGAATGGCCATAGCTCAGCTCAGCAGCGGTGAGGTTTTCAAGAGCAGCTTTATTGGGGTCTACCATCGCTTTACGCAGTGATTCCACGGCAGCCGCTACAGCAGTTTCATCTTTGGATTGGGCCTGTGTTTTGGTGCCAAACAGGATGGTGAAAAAAGCAAGAAACAATACTAATTTTTTCATATGTAAATATTTTATGGGCATAAGTTAAGCAATTCCCTAACATGGCACCCCTACGGGGTTGTGCGCCTGATGATGTTTATGTTTTCTATTAACATGGCACCCCCCGCCAGGGCGGGGCAGGCTCTTCGGGGTTTTATTTCAGCTCTATGCTTACGGTGGCGGACTGCAATCCATCTGATTCGGCCGTGAGCGTTATTTTCCCTTTTTTCTCTTTTGCCTGTATCACCGCCAGCGCAAGTCCGTTAAAGGCCTTGCGGTAGGAAGCTTTGAAGGGCTCGTGGCTGATGGGATTACCATTATCCACCCCGGCAATAACCCCCTCGCCGTTTAATGTAAACCGTACCAGGTTATCGGCTTTAGGTACAACATGGCCGGCGGCATCCAGTATGCGCACGGTGACAAAGGAAAGATCGTTGCCATCGGCGCTGATGCTGTTACGGTCAGCTACCAGCTCAATTGTTGCAGGCTTGCCGGCAGTGGCTACCTCCCGGGTCAACACCGTTTGCCCGTTTTTACGGCTGATGGCTTTGAGCGTGCCGGGCTGGTAAGGCAGCCGCCACATTACGTGCAGGTCATCACCCTGTTTCTTCCGGATGCCCTGCGACTGGCCGTTGAGATACAGCTCCACTTCGTCGGCATTGCTATAATAAGCCCATACATCGATGGTATCGCCGGCATCCCAGTTCCAATGGGGCAACAGGTGTAGCACGGCTTTATTGGTCCACTCGGCCTGGTACATATAATATACATCTTTGGGAAAGCCGGCCAGGTCGATGATACCGAAATAGCTGCTGCGCGCGGGCCAGGAATAGGGTGTGGGCTCACCGAGGTAATCGAAGCCGGTCCAGATAAACATGCCGGAGAGAAAATCGTATTTCTTTATTTCTTTCCAGCTCTCCTCATGGGTAGAGCCCCAGGGAGCCGATACATTGTCGTAGGCCGATACAGTAAATTCGTCGTTCATTTTACCGCTTACCCGTACACCGTTTGCCATACTCCGGGCGGGCCAGCGGCGGATGCTGTCCGACGGCATATCATACTCGCCGCGGGTTTCCAGCGCCGACGTCGTTTCGGTACCGATGAACTTCCGCCCGGGAAAGCTGTCGGGCAGGCTCTTCCAGATACCGTGGTGGTAATTAAAGCCAACGAGATCAACAGCGCCGGATTTAATAATAGAGTTGTGCGGGAACGGATGGTTGTTGGCATCGGCGATGGGACGGGTGGTATCGAGGCTGTGGACGATGGATGCCAGCTCGCGCGCAATATCAGTACCGGCGCTATGATCCTGCTCGCTTATTTCATTGCCGATGCTCCAGATGAATACCGAAGGATGGTTACGGTCACGGCGTACCTGCGCTTCGAGGTCGATGCGGTGCCAGCTATTCCAGTCGAGGCTGTAATCGTATTTTGTTTTGCGGCGTTTCCACATATCGAAGGCTTCATCCATAACGATAAAACCAAGACGATCGCACAGGTCCAGCAGCTCGGGGGCAGGTGGGTTATGCGAGGTGCGGATGGCATTGCAACCCATTCCTTTTAATATTTCCAGCTGCCGTTCAAGCGCGCGGTTATTGATAGCCGCGCCGAGGCAGCCCAGGTCATGGTGGTCGCATACACCGAGTATCTTAAGCGGCGTTCCATTGAGGATAAATCCTTTGTTGATATCGAAATCAAAGGAACGTGCGCCAAAAACAGTTTCGTAGTCATCGATAGCGGTACCGTTGCGCAATACCTGCACCCTGGCCTTGTACAGGTAAGGGTGATCTACCGTCCAGAGCACCGGCCGTTCTATGCTAAGTCCCTGCGTGATTGTCGTAAGCGTGTCTTTGAGTAAGAGCGGCTTTGAAACCGTGCGGGCCACTTCTACCCCGCTTCCGTCAATCAGCGTGGTGCGAACGGTTATACCCGAAAGGGGTTTAAACCCGGCCGGGCATTGAATCGTCGTTTTTATCTCCACCGCCGCCAGCTGCGGCAATATTTTCGGCGTGGTAATAAACGTGCCCCATTGTGCGATGCGAACCGGGCTGGTGGTGACCAGCCAAACATGACGGTAAATACCCGAACCGGAATACCAGCGTGAATTGGGTTGTTTTGAATTGTCCGCTTTTACGCTGATCACGTTCTTTGCGTTACCATATTTCAGCCAGGGCGTCAGCTCGTAGCGAAACCCGATATAGCCATTGGGGCGCTTGCCCAGGTAATGATCGTTGATCCACACCTCGCTGTTTTTATATACGCCGTCGAAATCGATGAACACGAGTTTCCCTTTGGTCGCAGCAGGCAGGGTAAAGGTTTTGCGGTACCAGCCGATGCCGCCGGGCAGTGCGCCGCCTTCCGGCGTGGCGGGATTGTGCTGGTCAAAGCTGCCTTCAATGCTCCAGTCGTGCGGCAGGTTGAGCGCGCGCCATGACGCATCGTTCCAGGAGGCGCTTTTATAATCATCCTTTGTATCGGTGGTATCTGCATAATAAAACTTCCAGCCTTTGTCAAAGCCGGTTACCCTCCTGTATTTTAACTGGGCCTGCGTACCAGCGGCCAGGAATAGTATAACAAGTAGTAGCAGTTTATTTTTTTGCATCGCCGAAGTTAATAAATAAGCGGTGTAATTGTAACCGGCCCGGGCAGTCCGGAAGGTTTAGCAGGCCATTTAGCAGCGGTAAACAGTCCGTCGGCGCCCGTATTCTGCCGCAGCCGGGCTGGCATATTGATATTATAGAATTTCTTCCAGGGTATACCGCGCTTATCCATGTCGGCGATGCGGTTGGCCATGCCGTTGGTGACGAGTATGCTGAGCTCATTGCTTTCCCTGAGCAGTACAGCCGGGATGGTATATTGAAAGCACGGTCCGATAAGGGTGGCCAGTCGCTTACCATTGAGAAACAGCTCGGCGCTTTCCGCCACCTTGCCCAAATCAATCAGCCAGGCATCGGCTTTGCCGGCGGGCTTTTTAAAGCGGGTGGTATACCGCGCGGTACCGGAGAAAGCTTTTATATCGTCGCCCGGCAAATCGGTCCAGTAACCCGGCTGCTTCATCGTAGCTGCCGCGGGGAGTTTGGGCCCGCCGCTCGTAAAGCTGATTGTCCACGCGCCGGTAAGCTGTTGCACCGCACCGTTGGTTTGCGTATAAGGATATACAGCCGCTTTTATCCAGGCATTGGTGGTTTGTACGATACAGCTGGCGCCGGGCGCCAGTTGCAGGAATACTTCCGTGTTTCCATCGGCAGCTTTCCGGGAGCGGGCCAGTCCCTGTATTTCAAACATGGGATCGAATAAACGAACGGAAAGGCCGGGGCTTTGCAGCGATACCCATTCCTGCACCGGTTGCGTACCGGGATTGCTGATAAAATAATAGTGGCCATGCATATTACCATTGCTGTATTGGCGGCGTACAAAACGGAGGCCGCTTTGCACCAGGCTTTCCCTTCTTGTTTTTGCAGTAGCAAGCAAGACGGGAAGATCATCGCCCGAGAGCACAAGGCCATTACCCAGCACAGCCTTCTTAACAGCGCCGTCACTGGTAAACGTAAGCTGCGCCAGCAACCGGTCGTAGGCACGCTGGCGTTCTGCCTGCTTTGCATAGCCGGGCACCGTAGCCGGTATACCGTGGTAAAATACCAGCGTGGCGCCGGCCTTTACCGACTGTACCAGTTTCTCCAGTGTTTCGGGCGGAAGGTATCTGGTATCGGCCAGCAGGATAATTTGGTAGGAGGCATTACCCGATTGAATAGTATGGTCTTTTATTGTCAGCCCCTGCAATTGCCGGTCGGAGATAAGGTCGAAGGCATACCCGCTGTCGAGCAGGTATTGCGCGGCGGTTTTGAAAGTGCTGCGCTCAAATCCTTCCATGCCGTCAAAATGATAGAGCAGCGTATTACCCGGCTCCATAATACGGTCGCTGAAGGGAAAGTATAATAATATATCGTTGTCGGGCGTGCCGCTTTGCAGAAACGACTGGCAGCGGGCAATATAATTATTCAGTGTTCCGAAATCCTTCCACAGCGGATTGACGGGCTGGAAATGCACCGCGGCATAAAACAACCAGCCCGGCCAGGGATCGTTTTGCGGCGAGTAGGCGGTGCCGTGGTAAAAGATATGGTTGACGCCGCCAATGAAATATTTGTCGATGGCTGTTTTAACATCGCCCGGCGACGACTGGAAATGTTCATTGAGCCAGGTAGCCGATTCGGAAGAAGCCAGCGGCTTGCCGGTGATATGCGCGGCAGAAGTGGCGAATGTAAACCGGAGTATATCGTTGCCCTCCGTTTCGGGGATGTCTACGGCGGCATACTGGTCTAATATATTGGCAGGCGACCCATGCGATTGGTTGCGCACCAGTGCGCCGCGGGCGGAAGCCCAGTCGTGCCAGGGTTTGGTAAAGTTGTCCAGCAGCAGCTCGGATATGGTGAGCCGGTAATCATAAATGATGCGGTTATTTTTATCGGCTTTGTCTTTACCAAACAGCGCAGGCAGGTAATCACTAAGATCGTATCCCCTTCTTTGCCTGAATTCCTGTAAAAACGCCGGTGTCCAGTTGGCCTGCCCGCGTGCATCATCCACTTCATACGAATCATTAAAAAAAGAACGGATGCCGCTTAGATCTTTGCCCCGGAAGGCTTTGTCGAAAGCCGACAGGTAGCTCTTCAATGCGCCGGCGGAGAAATGATCGATGGCGGGTCCTTCGCCGCCGGGGGCGGCGCGTTCCACCATCTTGCCATGCCATCCCTCAAAAAGCGCATACAGGTCCCATTTACCTTCGGGCGCCGTCCAGTTGAGCCGGCCGTGCGCGTCTACCTTAGCAGTGAGGTTCACTGCAGTACCTCCGTCCTGCGGGTAAGCCATCAGCAATACCAGCGGCAGCGGTTTGCGAAAGCGTACCTGGTCCAGCGCCAGGTCCTGCATATGTTTATTGGAAGTAACGGGGTCGGTAAGCTGGCTGATGGAGACAGGTTTACCATTGGCGGTACGCACGATGGCTTCCTGTATATATTGAATGGTATCGGGTAGCCGTTCGCCGCCGTTAAGGGTATAAGTAGCATAGGCAGCGTATTTGCTGGCATCTTCGGGTGTTGTCCACGGGCCGCCAAAAGGCCAGCCGGTAGCATTGGCCATATCGATACCCAGCTGCAGGCGCTTGCCTTCGGCCAGGGTGTATTGCAGCATATCGATCCATTGCGGCGATAGAAAATCGATAAACTTATTTTCCGCGCCCTTTACGCCATAGATAGGCGTTATCTCCAAACCGCCCAGGCCGGCTTTTGCATATAGCTGCATGGCGGCGGTAAGATCGGGTTTGGTAACGGCGCTCCCCTCCCACCACCAGCGGGTCCACGGTTTCATGGTGGGTGTAATAGCGGGCCATTGGGCGTGGGCGGCAATAGTAAAAGTTATACATACCAGCAATAGGAATCGCTTCATCTTTTGTATCGTGTTTTCAAGAAGGTTATACTAAGATTTTTTTATTTCCGCCGCATAGACCTGTTCTATACCTTCAAAATTTGCCCTGAAAATGATCCATTTACCATCGGGAGAGAAATGAACATTCGGTTCGAGGTGATAATTATGGTGCTTCATGTTGACCAGCTTCTCGGAAGAGAATGTATTGCCTTCCGGCCGGAACAGGTAAATATACATGCCATCGGGGGCTTTGGCCACCTGGCCGGGGTCGCCGCCGTCGCCACAGAACAGTTGTTGGTTGGGCGAGATATTGAAATGCACGGACCATTCATTGCGGATGAGCGCGTATTTTTTCTCCTCACCGGTTTTTACATTGGTACCGCTTACAAAGAAGTTGGCGCCGCGGGGCTGCTGCAGGTCATAATAAATGATTTTTCCATCGGGGCTAAACCATTCGTGTCCGGCTATTTCCATATCGACGGTCCTCTTATGCATGAGCTTCACTTTTTTGGTATCGAGCTCGATGGTCCAGATACGATCTACCTTATGCCAGGGGCCTTCGTGGCAAAACATGAGCAGGTTCGGATCGGTGGAAGAAAACTGTACGTGGTTGAGCCAGGAAGTGTCGGAAAACAGTTTGGTGAGCTGTCCCGTTTGGGTATTGATGGTAAACAGGGTACGCAGCTGGTGCGCTTCATAAATCAGATTGAAGTAATCCGATTTATTGGGATTGTTCTTCAGTATCTCTTTTTCCTTATCGGTGGCCCAGGCGCCGGCAAGCAGCGTTTCATCGGCATTGACGGTGGTGATGCTGGCTTTGAAGTCGGCCGGAAATATATAAATCAGCCTGGTTTGTTTGGTATTGACATCGGTGGTAAACACGCTGTCCTTTACCTGGTAGTATACATTCTTTCCCTTTTTACCGAGTATCTCGCCGTTCATGGGTTGCGGCTGGTGGGTCACCGGTTCAGATTTTCGGGTGGCGAGATCAACGATGTAGATCTGTTTATCTCTTGCATTGCCGTTGTAGGTCTCCACTTTTTTTACCCTGTCGGTAGCCAGCTGGCCGGTAGCCGCGCTGCTATAGTATACCATGCGATTGCCGGTAAAGGGGTTGTTGTGAAAATAAAAGCTGAGGTTACTGCGGTTGATATCGGTGAGCCTCACCACGCGGTGGTGGGTGTCTTTATCTATCCATTCGGCCGGCATGGGTTTCTGTCCGCCGGTTTCGAGGGTGGGTATCTGCTGGGCCTGCAAATGGAAGCCCATGCACAGGCAATAACCTGCCATGAGCGTAATTTGTATGGATCGTAGTGGCAACATCGTGTTTCGTAGTTTAGATAGATGAACAATAACTATTTCATCAGACGGTATTGTTACCCAAAGTTTGCGGAGATAAAAAGAAATGCCTTGGCGGTGACAAGCGAAGGTTTTTTTCATACAGCAGCATACAATGAGCACAAGAACGGCTAAAATAGAGCAGATGACCAGGTTTATCGTCCTGATCTATCCTGCGGGCGGATTAAGAAGCGATTAATTTATGTATAGAGATGGGGATGGGCGGCCCTTCGGGCCGTTATTTTTAACCACAGAGGACACAATGGTTTTTTCACAATGGACCAATGGCGTTCGCTTCGTTTTTCCTTTTAAGGGTCACAATGGCGCGCCTTCGGCGCGGCCGCAACGGACTCGGAGGCCCTGGGTTAAGCTTCTGGCCAGGTTATTAAATCCTCTGCGGGAGTTTCCAGCAAAAATGGGACTAACTAGCTAATTATCAAATTGGAATAAGTAGATTTACGATTCAGCACCAATTCTCCAACAGCTGTTGGAGAATTGATAAAACCTTATTTTGAAAAAATCCAACAAGCGTTGGAGAAATATAAGTAATGGGCAATAAAAGCGCTAAGGCAAATTATCAGGAACTTTTACAGGAAGTACTGGTGGAATTAGAAAAACACCGAATCGTAGCCGCCCGGCATTTAAATAATACACTTCAACATTTATATTATTCGCTCGGTAATATCATTGTAAGCCGACAACAAAAAGAAGGTTGGGGAAAATCTGTTGTAGATAGACTTGCAAAGGATATTTCCAAAACCACAGGGAGCATCAAAGGATTTTCTGCCCAGAACCTGTGGTATATGCGACAGTTTTATAAAGAATATGAAAAATGTGCCGCGCTTAAAGAACTGGCTTTACATGTTCCATGGGGTCAAAACATTGTTATTTTTTCAAAAATTAAACCCGAGGAAGCACGTAAATATTATCTTTCCAAAACCATTGAATCAGGCTGGAGCCGGAAAATACTGTTAAACCAGATAAAGGCCGGGGCTTATGAAAGACAGAGAAAAAACCCTAAACTTCATAATTTCAAAAGTGTATTGCCCGTCCATCTTTCGGAACAGGCGCATGAAATTCTGAAAAGTGAATATAGCCTTGAGTTTTTAGGTATTGGAGAGCCTCTGTTAGAAAAGCAATTAGAAGGCTTATTACTTGATCATTTAAAGGAATTTATTCTTGAGCTTGGATATGGATTTACCTATATCGGTAATCAATACCGGCTATGTTTAAATAACAAAGAATACTTCGTTGACCTTTTATTTTTTCACCGGAAGTTAAAATGCCTGATAGCTATTGACCTTAAAATTGGCGAGTTCGAGCCGGAATTTGCTGGGAAAATGAATTTCTATTTAAACCTTTTAAATAAGCATATAAAAATGCCTGGTGAAAATCCTTCAATTGGAATAATCTTATGTGCAGGCAAAGATCGGATAGAAGTAGAATACGCTTTAAGTGGTATAAACAATCCTATCGGAGTTGCCGATTATACATATAGTAAGAAATTGCCGGCTAATTTGAAAGGTGAACTCCCCGGTGTGATAGAATTAAAGAAGAAAGTCCGTGATGAAATTGACAAATTAAAATCGTAAATGGTATTTAATTAATATCCTATTCATCCCCTCAATTCCCATCCGGCTTTACCGGCGGCCGCAACGGGCTCGGAGGCCAGCTCCATTGAGCAATGAGATCAGGATGCGCAGGATCAAACGCCGGCAGATCAGCCCGAAGCATCGCCGCCAGCGGCAGCTTGTTTTCGCGTATGCCCACGACAATACAGCGCGCAATTTCATACGCCCCATAAGGATTGAAATGCGTATCGTCTTTCAGCTCTTTATCCTGCCCGGGAAATGTATTGGCAGGATAATGCACAAAGGCTTTGATGGATTGTTCCGGCCCCCATGCCTCATACATTATTTTGCTTTTGGCATTGAGATCGATTAAAGCGGTTTTTTCCTCTTCCGCCACTTTGCGCATAGCGGGCGGATAGTCGCCCAGCGTACTATATACATAGCCGCTGGAATCGAAATTACGGCGGTTCATAGAAGTTACCAGCACAGGCGTGGCGCCCTTTTTACGCACTTCGCCGATAACATAGCGGAGGTCGCGCGTGTAGGTGGTCCACGGCCCAACACCTTCGCCTTTTTGCTTCTGGTCGTTATGGGCAAACTCTACAAATACATAATCGCCGGCTTTGAGCAGGCTGAGTATTTTCTGGAAACGGCGCTCACTGATAAAGCCGCTGAGCGATTCGCCGGATTCGGCATAATTGGCCACGGCTATTTTACCAGGCTGGAAAAAAGACGGGATCATTTGTCCCCAGGCGGCCCAGGGCTCTTCCGACTGGTCGACCACCGTAGAGTTGCCGGCAAGGAAAACGGTGGCGGCGCTGGTATTGGGCGTTATTTCAATGGCGCATATTTTAGGGCTGCTGTTATTGAACTCCAGCGTAAGCTTATTATCCCAATGAAAATAATCGCGTTCGCGGGCTTTGAGACGAACACGGACGCCTTCGGGATGAATAAGGCTGTCGCGCACGTGTACGGTAAACGAAACCGTTTTGAAAACACCGCGGGCAGTGATGGCTTTTTGTATCATCAGCCGGCGGCATTCGGCGCGGACCGTGGTGATGGAGCTGCCTTGCGCGTCGCCGAGGATAAGTTTTACATCATAATTGCCTTCGGGTATCTTAACGGAAAAATAAAAAGGTTTATCGCTGGTCACAAACCCATCGCGCAAGGGGTCTTTGCCGCCGCGGGCCACACCGGTAGCGGGCGCGCCTTCAAAGCCGTAGCCAATGGCATCGGTGTAGGAGGTAGCGGGTAATACCTGCCTGTAACCGGGCGCGGCTTTACCGGGACCGAGATCAAATTTAAAGGACTGGGCAATGGAAGTTGCGGGTAGTGATATAATGAACAGCAGGATGAGTCTTGGGCCTCGTTTCATACAAACAATGAATCGTTTTATCGTATACCGTTTACCGGATACATACTAAAAGTATACCGGTGCTGTATCGTTTTCATCCTGTACTATCCTGTACCGTCCTGACAGCAGGTGCAGGACAGTATTGTTTTTGTACCTTTATTTTCTAAAAGCGATTGCATTCCATTGAAGGCTCTCCCACATAGCGCAACAAATACCTTACCGGGCGAAAAAGCATTCCTGCTTCAAACTGCAGAAGGCAATGAACAAGCTTTCCGGGTTATTTTTGATGCTTACCGCCCGCGCATTTATTCTTTCGCCCTTCATGTAACAGAAGATACTTCCCTGGCAGATGAAATAGTACAGGAAACCTTCCTGCGGGTATGGTTGCACCGGCAAAAACTACCGGGTGTGCTGCATTTCAATGCGTGGCTGTACAGCATTGCGCGCAACCAGGTATTTGATGCGCTGAAAGCAATAGCGAAAGCGCGTACGGCAGCAGCATCCATGCCCGTGCCTGCATCGGTGAATAATGTCGACGAGTCCATCGCGGATAAAGAATATGCGCACCTCCTGCAGGAAGCCATCGGGCAGCTATCAGGACGGCAGCAATTGATTTACCACCTGAGCAGGGACACGGGCATACAGCACGCCGAAATAGCCGGCAGGCTGAATATATCAAGGCATACCGTGAAGACGCACCTGGTGCATGCGCTAAAGAGTATCAGGAAGTATTTACAGTTCCATTCGGATGGGGTGCTAATGTTGATTCTTATTGTGCGGGCTGTTATGGGTCTATAATTCTTCCGAATATTGTTTTTTGCTGTGGGGTGCCGCTCATTTAAGGTATCTTATAATAATACACCTGTGCATGTGCGCCTTCACCCACCGTATAGTAACCGGTTCCATCGCTGGTAAAACCAATCGCTTCGCCCTGGAGCTCAAGCGTGTAAGGCAATACCGTGGAACTGCGCAGCAGGGTTTGCCAAATCGGCTCGGTATTCGACGCGCGCTTCCAGTAATACACTTTTGTATAGCTTTTTAATAATACCTGCTGCCCGCTTTGGGCGATGTCGCCGGCCACGATCCATTTTGCTTCGCCGCTGCCTTCGAAGTACAGGCTGGCGCGTTTATTCAACACCAGCGTATCGCCGGCCGTAAAATTAAGCGGGGTAGTATAGATGCGCACGGTGTCTTCGCGCTTGGAAACGATGTACAATAATTTATCTACCGGGTCGGCCATCAGCGTCTCTGCATCGCGTGCGCCATCGGGGTATTGAAGGGTCAGCGGTTCGGCCGTTACGTTGAGCGCTGCGCTGGCGGCCGGAAGGGCCGGTTCTTTAATGCGATAGATGGTAATGTATTTTCTTACCGCGCTGTTGTCGCCGATATCACCGAGATATACATAGCTGGCGCCGGCTTCGGGACCGGTACTGACGGCGATGTCCTCGCAATCTTTCACTCCCAGCGGTACCGTCTTATCGGCATTGTAATAAAATACGCCCTTGAGCTTACCATCGGGACTGATGGCAAAAAAGCGGCTCGTATCTCCACTGTCGTTGTGCACGTAATATATGCCGGGATGGGCGTTGGAGGCGGCGATGCCCGAAGTTTCATTCAAGCGATCGTCTTCCAGCCGGGGAGTGATTGCCTGGCCGGGAGATGACCTACAGGCCTGTAAAAAGAGTACGGCGCCGATGAGCAGGGTATCAAGGAGTTTCATATTAGCAGCAATATACATATTCCCCTGCGGGGGCTGGCAAAAAAATATTCTACCATTCCCTACTCCTACTCCGCCGTTTGGCAGTTATAACCAGTAAGTAAAAAAGGGGCTGGGCAAGCGGTAATCCGGGTTTGTACATGTGAAGCAGCATTGTGTACTTATATGACAAAATACCGTTATTTAACGGCATGAATAGTTCAAATTTATAATAAGACTTTGTTGACAATGGCTGCCATTTGCGCTGTTCGGTTCGATTCAGGTTTAAAGGCTAAGTATCATCAAAAGATTGGAGAAGGAAAACCAAAGATGGGCGTATTGAACATTATTAGGGCAAAACTCATTGAAAGGATTTTTACAGTAGTCAAGAGTGGATCGCCATATGAAATCAGGTTGGCAGCGTAGATTGTTTGGGTACCAGCTTCCGGTTCCTTGGGCAGCATCGTTACATCGCAATCCGTTCATCATCCATCTCAGGGAGCAGCAACCTTTTTTGCAGTCAGTGACGATCTTAAGCAACTAGTTTACAAGGTCTTAGATACTATTTATAATCATTTACAAAGTTTACATTTTAATTTACAATCCTGACCCTTCAAGCTGAAAGGATCAAAGTAGTTTCGCTGTATCAAACTTTGATAGGATATGAAACTAAAGGACACATTTTGAACAGCCTGCTCATCATGCTGGCAGGACTAATTCACTCTCCTGCACAGGCTCAGCAGAAATATGGCGCCCAGGGTGTCGTTTACCAGCCCGATGTCTAAAAAAGTAATGCAGCAGCTAGGTCTGGCAGTTTTTATGTTCCCGATAATTAAATAGAAAAAATCATGAAATACGTACTCATCTATACTTTGTTCTTAATGTCAGTTTTTAACACCTCGCGTGCACAAAAGCAAACTGAACCACATAAAGATAATATCAATTACAATATCAAAGACACAGTCACTTCCTACGGGCCTTACAGAATGGTTCGGAATGTAAAGCAGGATAGAAACGGAAACATTTTGTTTGCTGCATCATGGGGTGGTGTTTTTCGATACGATGGAAAACTGTTTACCAATCTCACAAGTAAAATTGGTTCACGCAGATATTGGGATGTACTGGAAGATCGACGCGGAAACCTTTGGTTTGCCTCTACTGATTCCGGAGTTTATAATTACAATGGCAAAACCTTTCAACATTTTACAACCAGGGAAGGACTTGTCAATAATCTGGTTATGTCTATTTATGAAGATAGAGCCGGCATTATTTGGTTCGGCACCGGAGGTGGAGCAAGCCGTTATGATGGAAAATCTTTTCAAAATTTTACGACGAAAGACGGACTGTCCCATAATGGTGTTAGGGCTATCATGGAAGACAAAACCGGGAAATTATGGATCGGCACAGAGGGCGGGCTTTGTTTTTATGATGGAAAAACATTTACCGTTTTAAAAAACAAAGACGGTAACCTCTTTAAGAACATTTGGTCAATAATCGAAGATAAAAAAGGAAGCATTTGGTTCGGTGACGTTGATGGTCTTTGGCGCTATGACGGCAGAACCTTTACTAAGGTGTCGCAGAGGGTGGCTTATGGAATAATCGAAGATAAAAAAGGAAACATCTGGACTACAGGTAGCATAACTCCTTATGATGGGCCAGTCTGGGCACTTTCACGTTATGATGCAAAATCCTTGTACGATAAAATGCCCGCTGTAACAGAAATTAAGTCAGGAGGAAGAATGGATTTTTGGGGGATATTGGAAGCTAACGATGGAAGTATTTGGTTTGGATCTTTATACGGAGTGTATCGTTATGATGGAAAGACCATCACGGACTTTAGAAGAAAAGAGGATCATTAAATAGTTAAATTATGAAATACATACAAGCATATACGTTGTTCCTGATGCTTGTTTTTTGCACTTCCTGTGGAGGACAAAATCAAAGTCAATCAAATAAGGAAAATCAGATAGTACAGACTAAAACTGACAGCAAATTGTTGAAATACACAACAGGAGTTCGTTCAATTTTAGAGGATAGTAAAGGAAATACTTGGTTTGGTAGTTACAACGAAGGAGTGTGTTTGCTTCATAATGGGGAGCTCCAATATTTCACAACAGAAAACGGATTAAGCAACAACCAAGTGAGGAGTATTTATGAGGATAAAAATGGCATAATTTGGTTTGAATGTGGGAGAGGGTTAAGTACTTATGATGGGAAAGAAATAACTACATACAGAAAACGAAACTACAACGCAAAGAACAAATGGAAATTAAACGAAAGTGACCTTTGGTTTAAAGGCGATGAAACTACTGGCTACAATAAACTTGAAGGGTATGCGGGGGTGTATCAATATGACGGACAACAGCTTTCGTATCGCACATTTCCTGTTACACCAAAATTAGGGAGTGAATTTCCCTATCCGGTTTCAACACCTTTTGTGAAAAGTAAAAATGGAACGGTTTGGTTTGGAACCTACGGCGCGGTAATAGGATATAATGGTTCAGATTTTAAGATACTGGATAATGAATATCTAGGACTAAACGCAGAAACTGGTTCTTTGCATGTTCGGAGCATAATGGAAGACAGCAAAGGGAATCTTTGGATCGGTAATAATGGAATTGGTGTTTTAAAATACGATGGAAAAGAAACCATCAATTTCACAGCACAACAAAAATTAAAAAAGGAGGACACCAAAGGCAATTCTCTTGAGAGAATTTTCTCCATTGGAGAGGATACTTCAGGGAATATTTGGTTTGGGACTGTAGAATTTAGTGTATGGAGATATGATGGTAATTCCGTGAAAAATTTTACTAAAGAGGATGGACTTGAGAGTAAACATATTTGGATTATCTATAAAAGCAAACAAGGAGAATTGTGGGTTGGAGGAGCAAATCCAAGTGGTGTTTATCGATTCAATGGCAATTCTTTTGAAAGAAAATATTAAAAATAAGTACGAACGCACAACATGGGGTTTTGTATAAAAACAGCCCTATCAAACACTTAAAATCGCCTGATTTTTTTGATGTCAAAAAGTTCCCCATTTCTACATTTGCCATTACTAAGGTTGAATCTGTGAATGTGAGAAGTAAAACAATAAAGTTTCGGGGAATCTAACCATTAAAGGTTACAAACCCAATTACTATTCCGGCCGAAATAGAAGTCAAAGACGGGATTGTCAAGGCGAGTGGCAAAGTCATCATCGACCCGGCACAATGGGCTATCCGCTATAGATCAGGGAAGTTTTACGATAATTTAGCTGACAATGCTGTTTCAGACGATATTGAAATCCATATGAAGATTGGAGCAAAAAAATAATAGGTGGATCTATAAAAGACTTTAACCAAATCAGATCCATTTATTGTATTCCGGTACAAACGCTTTTAGGTTTTTGAAATTCTTAAAAATAAAAACGATAAAATGATAAAATACTTTCCCGTCTATACTTTATTCTTAATGTCTGTTTTTCACACCTCCTGTGGACAAAACCAAACAAACGTCCCACAAGGTAATATCAGTAAAGGACATTACTCCGAGTCTCAACTTAAAGAAAATAGTGCAGGGAATCTAGCGGTAAGTTTAGCGGCCACCTCCAAGGTGCCTGTGAGTATGGTTCGGAATGTAAAGCAAGCCCGGAACGGAGACATTTTGATTGCTTCTTACTTAGGCGTGTTTCGATACGATGGAACATCTTTTACCAATCTAACAAGTAAAATAAGTTCGCCCCGCTTCTCCAGCTTCTGGGATGTTTTGGAAGATCGAAAAGGAGATCTTTGGTTCGGCACCCGGGATTCAGGTGTTTATCATTACGATGGGAAATCCTTTCAGCATTTTACAACCAGGGAGGGTCTTGCCAGTAACCTGGTTATGTCCATTTATGAAGATAAAGCCGGTAATATTTGGTTCGGAGCAAGCCGTTACGATGGGAAATCTTTTCGAAATTTTACCACAAAAGATGGATTTCCCAGTAACAGTATTCGTTTACTCCTTGAAGACAAAACCGGCAAGCTTTGGTTTGGTGCACAAGGAGAAAATATGTTCGTTTATGATGGAAAAACATTTACCGTTTTAAAAAACAAAGATGGCAAAGCGTTTAACAACGTTTGGTCAATAATCGAAGATAAAAAAGGAAGCATTTGGTTCGGTGCCGGTGGCTATGACCTTTCTTGCTATGGCCTTTGGCGCTATGACGGCAGAACCTTTACTAATGTATCGCAGAGGGGGGCTTATGCAATAATCGAAGATAAAAAAGGAAACATCTGGACTACTGGTGAAGTAAATCCGAACGTCTGGGCACTTTCATGTTATGATGCAAAGTCCTTGTACAATAAAATGCCCACTGTAACAGAAATTAAGTCAGGGGGAAGAATGGCTTTTTTGGGGATATTGGAAGCTAACGATGGAAGTATTTGGTGGGGATCTGGAGGACCTCAGAGTTTTGTGTATCGTTATGATGGAAAGACCATTACAGACTTTAAAAGTACAGCCAGTCAGAAATAATGTGTTTAGCCGACAATTTTAAGATGGAATGATGCTTCAAGCGGTACATTTTTCGGCATCGACGAATGATCAACATTTTTACCCGGTGAGCTTTTAATCACTAATACATAATTTACTTCATCGTGCCTGAAGGTCTTCGCGGTCTTCAGGTTTTTTTTATTCCTACATTTTTCGTTTTACGCTACTTCACATTTTTTCTGTTCAAATATTTGTTTTGACTTAGAATACGCTCCATTTCCTGGTTTGCCCTCTTATAAATTATGGCATACAGGCCGCAGCAATCCTTACCACGAGCTCCCTGAATTCTCATTCTGCTCATTCCCTCGCTCAAGCCAGGCCTGTTTTAAATAGTCGAGCCGTGTGCATTTTTCTACGGAATGAGCGGCTGGCAAAAAAATATTTCACCCTCCCCTACTCCTACCCCGCCGTTTGGCAGTCTTATAACCAGGAAAAATAAAAACAGCACTGATATGCAGTCGAATGCCCGCTTTGTTTACCTGTTTGGCAGGTATATGGATAAAAGCTACACGCCGGCGGAAAAAGAAGAGTTTATGGCCGGCGTACAGCAACCCGGATACGAGGCGTTGCTACGTGTGCTGCTCCGACAGGCATCGGAAGAAGGCATGCCTCCCTATGAGCAGCCGGCGGAAAAAGCCGATGCCATTTTCAGCGCCATCGTGAGGCGGCAGCCAAAGCAGCGGATAATAAAGGTCAGGCCTTTATTACGCTATGCCGCAGTAGTGATGGTAATAGCCGCTACAGGGTGGGGCATATATTATTATCCGGCGCCCGCCGCAAAACCGGTGGCCGTGATACCGGCGCCTCCGGCGCCGGCAAAAAAAGCGGAGCACCGTTACATCATTTTGCCGGACGGCAGCAAGGTGTTGCTCAACAGTGGTTCGCGGCTCGATTACCCGGCGGCATTCAACGGTCGCCGCCGCGAAGTATACCTGCAGGGAGAAGGCTATTTTGATATTAAGCACGATGCGCATAAACCTTTTATTGTGCACGCGGGAAAAATAAAAACCGTGGTGCTTGGCACGGCATTCGATATCAAAGCATTTGCCGGGCAGGACAAGGTGGTAGTGACGGTAACGCGCGGCAAGGTGCGGGTGGAAAACGAACGCACCACGCTGGGCATACTCACACCCAACGAGCAGCTAACGGTAAGCAATCAAAACGAAGCGCCGGCCAAACAATTGGTAAAAACAGAAGAAGTGATGCGCTGGAAGGCCGATGATGTGCTGTTTGACGACATACCCTTGAGCGAGGCGGTGGCGGAGCTGGAAAAACGTTTTTCCATCCGCATCGTCCTGGAGAACCCGGCACTGGGCAATTGCCGCGTAACGGCCTCCTTCCTGCACCAGGAAACGGCGGAAGCCATCATTCGCGTATTGTGCGGCATCAACCATATGCAGTACCGCAACACCGCCGGCAACAATATAACACTCAGCGGCGAAGGATGCCGCTGATGGTAACAACCTGTATAAATGGCAACGACCTGTATAAAATGTATCAACGATTAGCCATGCAAGTATCTAACCATTCACCATAAATACCGGGCGCTCCCGGTTATTATAACAACAACGCCCCGGATTGCGGCCGGGACGTTGTACAAAATGCGCACTCTTTTCCTTTTTGCGGGGGATGAAAGAGCGCTGTTTTAAACAATTTGACGATCATTTAAAACATTCTAAATCTATGACATTTTCTGCATTTGCTGCAGGAACCTGCGATGGCTTGCCGGCCGCCGGGTATCAGAAACTGCTTATAAAAAAACAATTACTTCGCTGTATGCGTGTTGGTATCTACATTCTGCTGTTATTGGGAAGCAGCATCCAGTTACTGCTGGCTAAAAACGCCAGCGGACAGGATATGAATAAAACAGCTCTCCGGCTGGAGCTGAACAATGCCACGCTCATTGACGCTTTTAAAAAAATTGAACAGGTAACGCCCTTTACTTTTGCTTACAATAAACGGGAGATCAGCCCCGTGCGCAATCTCTCGCTCAGCGCTGACAATCGCAGCCTGCGCCAGACCCTCGATTTGCTGCTGCAAAACACCTCGCTGCGCTATGAGCAGATGGGCAATAATATTATTGTGACCCTGCCGCCCGCCACATCCAAAACGGCCGACGCAGGCAGGCGCGGCGCGGCAGAAGATACGCTGATCAACGTGCACGGGATCATTTCCAATAATGAAGGCAAGCCGGTGATCGCCGCATCTATCCTCGTAAAAGGAAGCGCCAAAGGCAGCAGCACCGACGAAAAAGGTTTCTTTGAAATAAAAGGTATTTCGCCCAATGCCGTATTGCTCATCAGCTCGGTGGGCTTCGACGATATGGAGCTGGGCGTAGGCGGCCGCAGCACAATAGACATCCGCCTGAAAGATAAATCGGAAGGCGGCAAGCTCGACGAAGTGGTGGTAGTGGGCTATGGCACGGCGCGCAAACGCGACCTCACCGGTCCCGTTAGCCATGTAGGCGCACGCGAGCTGGGCGACCGCCCCGTGGCCAATATCGACCAGGCCCTGGCGGCGCAGATGCCGGGAGTACAGGTGCAGGCGGTAACCGGCACCCCGGGCACCCCGCTGCAGATACGCGTGCGTGGCGCTTCATCGGTATCGGCGAGCAATGATCCGCTGTATATCGTGGATGGGATACCGGTAGACAACCTGGCCGACATCGATCCCGGCACCATCGAATCGATCGATGTGCTCAAAGACGCTTCTACCGCCGCCATCTATGGCGCCCGCGGCTCAAACGGCGTGGTGCTGGTCACTACCCGCAAAGGCACACGTGGCAAACCACGCATTACCGCCAGCGTAAACATCGGCAGGCAAACGCCCGAGCAGCTGGTGAAGATGATGAGCCCGCAGGAATGGATACAGTTCCGCAAAGACCTGGTCGATTCTGCCTGGGTGGCCAGGGACCGGACGAATAATAAGGCCAGCGATGCGATGGATATGCGCGCAGCGAAACTAACCAGCTCCACGGCACCCGTAACAAATACGCATACCGGCGCCAGCACCGCCTATATGTATGATCCCTATTGGGCGTATGGCGCCGACAGCCTTGACTATGTAGACTGGCAAAAAGTATTCTACCGCCCCGCTTACCAGCAACGGTATAACCTGGGCGTGAGCGGCGGCAACGATAATACGCTGTACGCCCTGTCGGGCGAGTTTATGAACCAGGATGGCATGGTGCCCAACTCGGGTTACAAACGATACAGCTTCCGATCTAACATAGAGCTCAAACTGGGCGATGCCACCAAAGTGGGTATCGGGGTAGCGCCCTCCATCTCCACCCAAACCGGCACCCCCGCCGATGGCAAGGACGGTGTGGGCGCTGCCGTGGCAGGTACCGCGCCGATACAGGAAAAAGGCGTCGGCGCTCATTCGGGCACCATCGGTACAACGCCTTATCGCTGGGTGGCCGACCAGGTAAGCCCGGTGTTCCTGGCCGAAAACATTCTCAACCGCACGCAAACCACCAAGCTGCTGAGCAATGCCTATATCGAAACACGCCTTGCCAAAGGATTGAACATCCGGGCCACCGGCGGCTGGAACGCGCTGAGCAGTGAATATAAAAACTATACCCCCACTTCTGTATCCAGCAGCCGCAGAACAGCCGCGCCGGGATCGCTGAGCACCGCCACGCGCAATACATCGCGCAACCAGTACTACCTGTTTCAAACGGTGGCTACCTATACCGTCAATTTCCGCCAGCACCAAATCAATGCGGTAGCGGGTTATTCGGTGGAACAAAACAGCGCTTCCAATACCTCGCAGCGCAATACGGGATTCCCTAACGATAACCTGTATACGTTCGACCAGCAGACGTCTACCCCGGCTATTTCCAGTAATTCGGAGAGCATGCGCCGGCAGATGTCGTATTTCGGCCGGGCCAATTACAGCTACGAAGGCAAATACCTGCTCACCGGCAGCTTCCGCCGCGATGGCATCTCCCGTTTCTCGGGCGCCAACAAATGGGGCTTTTTCCCGGCGGCTTCCGCCGCCTGGCGCATCAGCCAGGAACCGTTTATGGCGGGTATCTCCCATATCATCAGCGATTTGAAGCTGCGCTATAGCTGGGGCATCGTAGGCAATGACCGCATTGCCGGCGGCGATTATCCCTATGCCGGCGTAGTTGCCGGCGCCAGCTATGATTTCAATAACAATCCTTATACGGGCTTTGCCATCAGCACCATCGCCAATCCCGATTTACGCTGGGAAAAAACCACCACCAATAACCTCGGGCTCGATGCATCGCTGTTCAACAACCGGGTAACGCTTTCGCTGGATGTATACGACAAGCGCACCAACGATATCCTGCTGGCAGCGCCCATTGCGGCGGCCTCGGGATTCGTGACGCAGAATAAAAACATCGGCGAGGTACGCAACTATGGTTTCGAGATCAACGTGGGCACGGTGAATATCTCCCGCAAAGATTTTACCTGGAGCACCTCGGCCAATTTCTCTTTCAACAAAAACGAGGTGCTGAGACTCACCAATAACAATACGCCCATCTACAAGGGCTTCGGCAATACGGTGCAGATTGGCGTGGGCCAGCCGCTGTACAGCTATTACCTCTACGACGCCATCGGTGTGTATACCACGCCCGATATGTTAAGCAAGCTGCCCAAAATGACCAGCACCATCATAGGCGATCCCATTTACCGCGATGTAAACCCCGATGGCAAAATAGACGTAAACGATATCACCAATGTTGGCCATCCCGACCCTAATTATATCTGGGGCATGACCAACCGGTTTACCTACAAGCATTTCGATTTGTCGATACTGCTGCAGGGGCAATGGGGCAACCAGATATTCAGCCTGTTTGGCCGCAATATCGACCGGCCCACCACCGGCCTGGGCAATTACAATGCAAAAGACGTATGGGTAAACCGCTTCCGCTCGGTCAGCTCGCCCGGCGATGGCAAAACACCCCGTATCGATGCCAGCACCTCGGGCGTATACGATACGCGCTGGCTGTACGACGGCGCTTTTTACAAAATAAAAAACCTGCTGCTGGGCTATACGCTGCCGCAGCCAAAATTTGTTAAAGGTCTGAACAGCCTGCGGCTATACTTCAGCGTAGACAACCTGTGGATGCACGACAACTACAGCGGCGGTTTCTCGCCCGAAGCCTTCCAGTATGATAACCTGGCCGACTGGTCAAGCTATCCTACGGCGCGCACGTTCAGCTTCGGCATTACGCTGGGTCTTTAACCACATTTGACTAACGAGCAACAAACTATTATAAAGATGAAACGACTGATTAAAATAACCGCCTTATTCCTGCTGGTGCTTTCGGCGGGTTCCTGCAAAAAATACCTCGACCTGGCGCCGATTGCCAACCAGTCGACGGCCTCGTTCTATAAGAGCGAGTCGGACATCGACCAGGCGCTGGCGGGTGTATACAATTCGCTGCTGGCATTTCCCGACGTAAACAATTATAATTTATCCGAATGCCGCTCCAATAACTTTTACCTCGCCAGCGTGGATGCGCAGCGCGATTATTATTCCATCAACCACTTCCAGGTAACCTCGTCGCTGGCAATGCTGGAAACGGCCTGGGCCAACGATTACAAATTAATCGGCCGGGCCAACCAGGTACTGGACGTGATAGACAATATCACCTTTCTCGACTCCACCAAACGCAAGCGCGAGAAAGCCGAAGCGCGCTTCCTGCGGGCCTACTCCTATTTCGAGCTGGTGAAGGCCTTCGGCGCCGTGCCGCTGATACAGCATGTGGTGACGTCCGACGAGGTGCTGAACTATGGCCGCGTGGGCGTAGACACTGTGTACAATTTTATTACCAGCGAACTGCAGGCGGCGGCAGCCGACCTGCCCTATAAATATACCGCAACGGCCGACAAGGGACGTGTAACGCGACTATCGGCGCTGGGAATGCTGGGCAGGGCCTATATGTTTATGGCCGGCTACCCTATGAATAAAACACAGTATTACAGCAATGCCCAGTCGGTTTTCCAGCAGGTATTGTCGCAGGAAGGAACCAGTTGGACGTTTGCGCCTGCCTATGCAGCCCTGTTTAAAGCGGCCAATGACAATGCCTACCATTTCTTCGAAGTGCAGTATATCTCCGGGGGCCAGGGCTTTGGCAGCCCCATACCAGGCGAAGTAGTGCCCACCGATGTGACCACCCAGCTGATGCCCTATGGCGGTTATTATATTTCCGGCGAGCCCTCGCCGGATTTGATAACCAGCTACGAGCCGGGCGATGTGCGCGAATTGCTGACGCTGGATACGCTGTACCGCAATAAATCGAATGTCACGATACGCAGAAGCTGGGTAAGAAAATACCTCGATTCATCGGTGGCGGCCACCACCAAAAGCAGCTCCGACTGGCCGGTCAACTTCCCGCTGCTGCGCTCTGAAGACGTGATGCTGATGTATGCCGAGGCCACCAACGAAATCAGCGGACCCAATACCACCATCACGGGTATTCTCAACCGCATCCGCACGCGGGCCGGGCTGGCAGGTATTACGCCACCCACACAGGACAGCATGCGGGTGGCCATTCGCAATGAGCGCCGGCATGAGTTTGCCTGGGAAGGGATTTACTGGTACGACCTTGTGCGCACCAACCGCTTCCTGGCGGTGATGAACCCCTGGCTGCAGGCCAATTACCAGAAAACGATAGACCAGACGCAATACATTTACCCCATACCACAACCGGAAATGAATATCAAACCGGGGCTGTACTATCCCAACCCGGGGTACTAAGCCGGGAGCAGGTGCCGGCATACGGGAGCCGGGTACCGGAGCAGCTGCATCCGTTTACGCAGTTACCGGGCATGTTTTTGAAAGCGGGAGTGAGATTCACTCCCGCTTTTTTGTAATGTGCCAAACGGCACATACATTCTGAAGTTTATATATAATTCCCGTTAAGCACTATACCATCAGCGGCAGCCAGGTTTTTAGCTTACCCGGGGCATTGACTTTCGATATCAGCTATTACTATCGTTCTATAGGCGGCAATGGCTTATATATATACAAACCCATCTATAATATAGACCTGGCCCTGCAAAAAACCTGGCTCAAAGGTAAACTTAATTCCAGGCTCAATTTTTATGATATCTCCAACTCCTACAAGGTGTATTATATCTTCCGGGAAAAAAGCATCATCAACAATGAGCTGCACCATTGGTTTGGTACGCAAAGGGTGGCTGTAACGCTGGTCTGCTCGTTTGGAAAATCGACGCATACGGCCAGGCAAAACAGTAAAAATGAAGAGGAAACCCGGGCCGGCCTGTGATCGAAGGGGGACAAACAGGTGAACAGTACATAAACGCAGGGGGACATTTGGGGGACATCAGCAAGTTTTTTGCACAATAATGGCAACAGGAATAGAACTGGTGCGCAGCTGCTGCGCACTTAACCCGTTTTTGGGTGGTAAGTAAATCGCTTACAGGAGGTTGTAAGATCGGACATAGGTACCGCTTACCCCGAACACAGGGCGCTATAAGGGCGCTATAAGGCCGCTGTAAGGGCGCTGTAAGGGGTTTTGTGACGTGGGGGACATGATAAAACAGCACGGAATCGGGTTTAACTTGCTAAACGCTAAACAACATTCATTCATTAAATTTTTTATTCGTACGATGGCAGTAGGATCAAATATTATCACCCATGGAATGAGCGGTACGATTGGAGAAACGGTATTTGTAAACAGCAAACGGTACCGTCCGCATATCCGCCGCAAACGCGGTACGGTTAAGCCCGCCACGCTGAATGCCGCGATGGAAAAAAGCTCGCATCGCATGGCGCAGGCCAATATGCCCGCCAAAGCAATTTTTGATGCGGTACGTTCCTGTCACAAGAATGGCGGGCTATGGAATAAGCTCATCATTATTTTTCGCCGCCAGCTCAAAGCGGGCAGGCCATTCGGGCTGCATGACCTCCAGGGCCTGGAATGCCACGATAAATGCACGCTGGGAAAACTGGTGTGCGATACCGGCTATACCGTCGGTCACCGGCTAAAAGGGCATTCGCTGTACGTAGAGGTATTTATGAACACGCACCCCGACTGGTCGCACCTCGGCTGGAAAAATGATTTTCAATACCGTTTATCGGTAGTAGCCGTATTCCCGGACATAAAAACCGGGCGTTATGTTCGTGAAATAATACATGGCCCCGTTACCGGTTTTTCAGATCCGGTACAAACGGTTTCATTTAAAATGCCATTGCCGGATTACGCCGATGGATATGTGCTGTTCCTGGTAGCCAATCTTTGTGAAAACGGCGAGGCCATGAACCAGGAAAATGCCAGGGGCATGAAGGTAGTGGGCACGGGCGCCTTATAAATTCACGGCCGTATACGTATTTGTCTTCGTACCCCTCCATATATCCTGGGCGCCGGACATAATATGATGGTCCATCATATTATGAACCAGTTCGCCGCTGCTGTTGCCCAGGCTACCTGGCCATACGTCCGTGGCCGGAATCATCAAGACCCCAGGCGGAGTGAAATGCAGATGCGTTCATAAAAAACAATATTTGCGTAAAGCTCGTAGGTCTTGTTGTTTTGCGCGGCAATGGACCGCCCGGCAGGCGGGCAGGCATTTATTCAATCGTTATTTTCGACAGGGGGCCCGCCATGCGCGCTTTCTCCTCCTCCTCTTCTGCCGGCAGGCGGCTGTGCCACCAGCTGGCAAGCGAGGAACCATTGATATTCATCAGCGGTCCAAAGATGGCCGGCGCCAGGCCCACGGTGGCAAGCTTGCCCATGGTAAGGGCCAGACCCGAAGCCAGGCCCGCATTCTGCATACCCACTTCGAGCGAGATAGTACGGCAGTCGCGCTCCGAAAACTTCATCAGCCGCCCCGACCAGTAGCCGAGCGCAAAGCCCGCAACGTTATGAATAAAGGTAGCAACAATGAGCAGGCCGCCAACTTTGAGCAGGCTGTCCCTGCCCGCGGCGGTGATAACGGTAATGATAAGCGCGATACCCGTCATGGATACGATGGGCATGGCCTTATCCAGCCAGTTGAATTTACCACGGATAAGATAATGAAAGGCAAGGCCGGCCACTACCGGTATGATCACGATCTTGGTGATATCCCATACCATGGCCCAGAAATGCACGGCTACAAACTCGCCGCCCAGCAGCTTCATCAGCATCGGCGTCAGCAGCGGGGCCAGCAGGGTAGACACGGTGGTAACGGAGACCGACAGGGCCAGGTTGGCCCGCGCCAGGTAAGACATCACATTGGAGGCAAGGCCGCTGGGGCAACAGCCCACCAGTATGATACCCGCCGCAATCTCGCCGGGGAAATGGAACAGGTTCGCCAGCGCAAAGCCAATCAGCGGCATAATGGTATAATGACATACCACCCCTACAATAATGCCCTTGGGCATGCGCACCACCTGCTCAAAATCTTTGAGGCTAAGTTCAGTGCCCATACCAAACATAATGACCTGCAGCAATGGCACAATGAGCGCCGATAATTTGAAATCACCCACCCTGATAAAATACTGCGGGTAATACATAGACAGACTCACGACGGCGAAGATCATCACCGTAAACGAAAACCCTTTGAGCAATGTATTACCACGGAAGGCGATGGCCAGGCTGGTAAAAAAAGCCATGAGCAGCCAGCCGCCATAATGGCGGAGATCGGTAAACAGCAAGACTACATAAGCAAGTATAAACAAGGCAGCAAGGCCATAAAAAAAACGATACACGGGTGATGAAGATGCTTTCATGCAGCAGTTAATTAAACAGGAAGTTAGGAAATCCTCAATGTTGATTACTTTTTTGCGTTTATTATTTAACTCCACAGCCTGTCCCACGATCTCACCTCATCCCATTCCGGCGTGGGCGCAAACCAGGTTTTGTTATTGGGGTCAAGGTGTTGCTTCATGACTTCTTCGTTGAGCTCTACGCCAAGGCCGGGGGTATCAGGCACATGGGCAAAACCTTTTTCGAAGAAGGGTTTGCCGTCTTTCGTTTTGCAGAAATCGGCCCAGTAAGGCAGATCGAGCGAGTGGTGCTCAAGCGCCACAAAGTTTTGCGTGGCGGCGGCGCAATGCACATTGGCCATAAAAGAAATGGGCAGGCCGGCGAAGTGCATGGCCATGGCAACGCCTTTCTCTTCCGCATAGTCGCCAATCTTTTTTGTTTCGAGCAGGCCACCCGAAGTAGCCAGGTCGGGATGAATAAGATCGGTGGCATGGGCGTCGATAAGCTTTATAAATTCTTCTTTCAGGTAAATATCTTCACCGGTAATCGTGGGTGTTTCAATAGAGCGGGTGATCTCTTTCCATTCGTCGGTATAATTCCAGGGAATGAGATCTTCCAGCCAGGCGAGGCGGTACTTATCCAGCCCCCGGCCGAGGCGGATGGCCTGGTTCATATCAAAATGACCATAGTGATCCGATGCCAGCGGCGTATCATAGCCAATCACATCGCGCACCTGGGCTACGTATTTGCCCAGCTCATCGATGCCTTTATCGGTAATCTGTATCTGCGTAAACGGGTGTTTGGTAGCGCCATAGCTCATGGGCGTCATGCTCCATTGGCGATCGGCATCCCAGGCAGCTGCATTCACGAGCGTACCGGGAATCCTGCGTATCAGCTCGATGCCGAGGTCCATTTTCAGAAAAGTAAATCCCTTGCCGTCAAGGCGGTCTTTAAGTTTGGCCACAAATACTTTGGGATCTTCTTCTTCAGGCGTATCTGCATACAGGCGCACTTTATCGCGGTACTTGCCGCCGAGCAATTGGTAGGCGGGCACATTATAAGCTTTGCCTGCCAGGTCCCAAAGCGCCATCTCAACGGCGCAAACGCCGCCGCCCTGGCGGCCGTGAAAGCCAAATTGCTTGATGCGTTTAAATACCTGCTCCACGCTGCAGGGGTTCATGCCTTTGATACGGCTTTTGAGAAACAGCGCATAGCGCCAGTCGGCGCCGTCGCGCACTTCGCCATAGCCGGAAATGCCCTGGTTGGTATCGATGCGGATGATGGTGCAGCGGCCCGTTGTGTTCATAACGGTGCAGTAGCGCATATCGGTGATCTTAAGATCTGAAGGCCCCGACAGGCGGTTTACCCTGGAGGTGCTGTGCGCCAGCGTTTCTTCCATCGGGGCAAACATAAAGCCGCCGAGGGCAAGACCGCCAAGAGCAGTTTGCTTCAGAAAAGAGCGGCGATTGTTTTCAGCACGTTCTTCTTTGGGCGCGGCTGCTTCGGGTTTGTCGTGCAGCCCCATGCCGGAGAGAAATTTTTCGGAGGGAGTCATGGCAATTTCGTTTAGTTATGAAGAGTTTATTTACACGGGATAAGGGAAATGCTTAATATTCAATGTTCAATTTTCAACGCTCAATTGGGTGTCTCATTGAAAATTGAGCATTGAATATTGATTATTGAGCATTTCTGTTTTCATTTACCAGGTCCTGCTTTTCATATATACATCCAGCTCCTGCCTTGTCATCGGCAGCTTGCCCGGGTTTTCATCAAGCCAGCGGAGAAAATCTTTTTTTATGTCGTCGCTCCATTGGGCATCTATCTGCCCGGGGGTGTATTTACCCTGGCGCAGGCGCAGGTGGCCAAAGTCATCCCTGAGCCCGATGAATTCGGCATTGAGCACCACTTCTTCCACCATCTGCGGGGGAATAAAGGCAATGCCCCCTTTTTTGGCCAGTACGATATCGCCCGGCAGCACCGTGGCGCGGCCGATGCGAATGGGTATGTTGATGCCCGTTAGCATCATCTGCTGTATATAAGAGGGATCGTATCCTTTTACCCATCCGTTGAAGCCTTCTATCTCATCGAGGCCTTCGATATCGCGTACGGAGCCGTAGAATACGACGCCTTTATGGGTTTTGGCATAGATGGCATTGCCGAGGTTGTCGCCTATAAGGGTGCCGTCCACCACCTTGCCATAGCTGTCGGCTACATAGATATCGCCGTTCTTCAGCACATCGATGGGCCATGAATTGGTATTGCCGATGCGGCCTTCGGCCTTCCCTTTTTCGCGGATGATCTTGTCCAAATCAGGGCGCAGGGGCGCGTACTGGGCGGTGACGGCGCGGCCCACCATCACAGAATCGGGGTGCAGCACCAGCCAGTCGCCTTCAAACTGGTTTTGATAACCCTTATTGCGAAGGATGCCCCAGGCTTCTTCGAGATGGATGACCTTCAGGCGGTCCAGCCATTTATCGGCTACTTTGGGGCGGCCGTCGGGGCTGCGCTCACCGGTCCATTCGGGCGTAATGGCCCTGATCTGGTCGGGCCCGGGCGTTACCTGCTGCGAATTAGCCAGCAGGGCTGAACAGAGCAACCATACGAAGGCAATGCTTTTTTTATTCATGATGACAACTATTTTTTCGGTTTGCTTTACTATAATACCACAAGCTTGCTTTTTTATCCCCTTGGGTACGGGCAAAACAATGCCTGGCATACAGCAGGACTGTTTGCGGGGGGATAAGGAGGCCGGGGGTACTATTGTTTAACAACCAGCTCCGGGAAGACGGCGCCGGCCGGAAATGCATCGGCGGCGAACTCGTCTTTCAGTAATTCATAGAGGCGCCCGAACTTCTTCCACTGCCGGGCATAAAGGGTATGGTGGCCGGGGTTGGGCGTATACTCCGACAGCGCGTGCCGGTCCATGGCAGGTGTTTCGTGCAGGGCTTCCATGCCAATGAGCACGGCGCCCAGCGCGGAGCTTTCCACGGGGTCTGTTACGATCACTTTCTTATTAAACACATCGGCCAGCACCTGCAGCCAGAGGCTGCTTTGGGCAAAACCGCCATTGGCGTAGATGGTATCGGTTTCATTGCTGTCCAGTATTACCCGGCCGATGCTGTAAAGACTATAGATAACGCCTTCTATAACGGCCCTGATCAGATGCGATTTGGTATGATTGATGGTAAGGCCGAAGAAAACGCCTTTTGCCTGGGGGTTCCAGAGCGGGGCGCGTTCGCCCAATATATAGGGCAGGAACAGCAACCCGTCACAGCCGGCAGGCGCCTGCGCCGCCTGGTCAAATAGCTGCTGGAAAGAATCATCGGTTTGCAGCAGCGTTTCTTTAAGCCATTGCAATACCACCGCGCCGTTGTTGCCCGCGCCGCCTACAATATAGCAGCTGTCTTTGGCGTGGTAGCAAAAAGTGCGCATGTACCTGTCCGTTTCCACCCGCCCGGTCAGTATCCGCGCAGCGGAGCTGGTGCCTACCGTCACTACCAGGGCCCGCTCGTTGCAGGGGCCGGCGGCAAGATTGGCCAGGGCGCCGTCGCTGCCACCGATGACAAAAGCCGTGCGGGCCTCGGGCAACAGGGCCATTTCCCGGTCGCTGGCAGGCGCATAGTAAAACACCTGTTGCACCGGCACCGGGTCCGACAGCTTACCGCGATCGATAGACACGAAATCAAGAATGCTATCGTCCCATTGCAGGGTGCGCAGGTTGAGCAGCCCGCTGGCCGAAGCAATGGCCGTATCCACGGCCCAAACGCCAAACCATTTATAAAACAGGTATTCCTTAATGCCGATGAACTTGTGCGCCGCGGCAAAAACGGCGGGCTCATTGGCTTTCAGCCAGAGCAGTTTGCAAAAGGGCGACATGGCATGCACCGGCACGCCGGTACAATGGTAAAAGCGACGGCCCGTATCGGTATCGCGCAGGCTATCGGCTATCGATGCCGCCCGGTTATCGGCCCATATAATACAATGTGTAAGCGGTTGCCCTTCCTTATCCACCGCCAGCAGGCTGTGCATGGCGGCGCTAAAGCTAAGCAGCAACGGTTTAGCCGGGGCCAGCATTTGCACCACCGTGTTGATGCCGGCGCAAACAGCCCGGGCAATTTCATCGGGGTCCTGTTCGCTCCAGGCCGGTTGAGGATGGCGCATGCCGTAGGCCACGGCATGTTTTGCCAGCACTTCGCCCCTGCCGGAAAAAGCTACCGCTTTTACCGAAGTGGTGCCTATATCGATACCCAGGTAATAATTCATGGCCTCATTCATTGGTAGACGGACTGTGTAAAAGTAACATAAATAGGCCGCCGGGGATCAGCCCGGCGGGCCCTTTCTTAAAAACAACTGCATACATAATCCCGAAATTGTCCCCCTATATAACCTCATCATTGTTATTTGTCCCAAAACACCCGCGTGGCCAGGTTATCGCCGCCGATATGCGATGCCGCGCTGGTATAATTAACGGCATTTACCGACTGCTCGTTGAACGGGTATACCAACCGGTGTATGAAACCTCCTTTTACAGAAGGATCAGCGCCGGGGTAAGCATTGGCCGCCAGCGCAGGATAACCGCTGCGCCTGAAATTGGCCCATGCTTCTGATCCGTTGAGGAAGGAAGCGATCCAGTATTGTGTGTTTATCTGCTGCAGGCCGGTGGCGGCATTATAAGCATTGGCGGCGAGATAAGTATTTTGCGCGGTGCCGGAAATAGCGCCCGAAGCATCGTACTGCGCCATCTGGTCCATGTGCGCTTTTACACCGGCATTGTAATAAGTATCCGGCGTACCGGTTATCCAACCTCTTTGCGCGGCTTCGGCCAGTAACAATTGGGTTTGCGCATGCGTAATAAAAAACTCCGGTGCGTCTACCTTGCCCACAATACGGCGGTTGAACTGCGAATATTTCCAGCCGCTGCCGGTAGCGGTGCCGGGATAACCGGGCGCAGTGGTGATGGTGGTATTATCATAACCGAATGGCATGCCAATTTGATTGGCCGGCGTATTGTCTTCCGTATTACCCGGGGCGCCTGCCGCCTGGCCGGGCAGGGCATATAGAACCGCTATGTCGGGAAGGCGCGGATCGGCGGTGCTTTTCAGGAAGTCAACCAGGGGCTTGCCAAGATAGACATTCGCTTTCTCGGTGCTTTGTATCCAGCTGCCCGTGGGATTGGTAAAAGCGCTGTTGAAAGCAATCTTTGCGTTGTCGGCCACCGATTGCATAACGCCACCCGCTACGGCTTTGGTCAC
>Ga0307508_10000926_pt1 | contig 34077 bp, 28 predicted proteins | sample 9_EM_MG_FD_203089 | JGI IMG/M metagenome (GOLD analysis project Ga0307508, IMG submission 203089) | Populus trichocarpa ectomycorrhiza microbial communities from riparian zone in the Pacific Northwest, United States - 9_EM | ecosystem: Host-associated > Plants > Roots > Unclassified | place...
TCTTTATTTCCCCGTTTTTAACAATAACAACGTCGCGGTATACAATCGGATAGGGCGCAGTAGCATTTAAAAAATACACATAATGCTCACCATCCGTAACTGGTTCCTTTTGTTTGAAATATTTAGAGCCTGCATACTGGATTATCAAATTTTTCAAATCGTCAATTCGCTTTTGTCTAAAAGCCGAAAAATCCTGCGGAGCAATATATTGGTCTGTTTCTACGTCATAAAAATAGCCTTCCCTGCTTAATTGGTCGTGTCTTGCCTGTAAGGTTGAAAGAACATTCTGCAACATGTTAAAATCGGGCTGGAACGGCTCAATTTTGGGTATATATGGCTGGACATTGTAGGGGTTTGGACTTTGATAGTTGCCGACTGCATTTTCATAAAAAAAAAGAGATAAAGTTGTTCTTGAAAACTGTAAAGTGCAGGGAACTTTAGGAAACGCCGGCTCAACAGGCGGACGGACGGGATTATACTTTTTAGGGGCTTTTATAGGATCGGGCTTTGTTATATTCGAGAGGGCGGCACTTTGAAATCCACTGATATTGCCATTGCGGTCCACTATCAAACCCTGGTCCACCCTGCCAATATGCTTTCCCTGGTAATTGTAAATATTGGAATAGGTAGTGGCAGGAACAATAAAGCCGACCGCATCCCCGCTAAATGAATAAAAAGTGCCCTGGGGGATATTCAAATAACAAACACCATTACCCTTTTCATCATAGAAAGTAACCTCAGTTTGTGTAAATGCTGTGAAAGACAGCAATAGAAAAGCGATTAGCAGCTTGGTTCTCATTATATCGGATTTAGAAAATTTGGGCCGTCATGAGCATGCCGGTAAATCGTTGACATCAATCAATACAGCCTAAAGAGTATTCTATAATAGTAACGTATATTAACAGGGCGTATTATTTCTAATGCTTTCATTTGTGGATTCCCATTATTGGAACCCGGTTTGTATATGTAGTTGTAAGTCATTTGTTTATTCGTTTCGCCTCAAGTGCCGCACCTGTCCATTCGCTGTTTTGCTCCTGCTAAACACAATTACTTTTTCGGAACAGCCATGTCATGAACCCCATTTCATCCAGTCATTTCTCGCAGAGGCTCATAATCTACTATAACTATGTTTTTGTAGTTAGCTATTTACATGGCATAATTAACTTTTGTTATTTGGCGCCATTGATGAAAGAAATGGTTTTTTGCCTGCAATAATAGTCAAACGGGTGCGTTCGACTACTGGCCATTGAGCATTATCCTCTGATTGTAACTCTATTGATCCGTATCAAATCTGTTGATCCCCATGAAAACCGTTTACCCCGGCCATCCCGTTATGCGGCCTTTTTCTGCCTGCTCAAAAATCCTGTTACTTACAGTAATTATTATTTCCTGCCTGTTGACCGGCTCTGCCCAAAGCTATTACCCGGGCGGTCTTAGTAACAGTAACCTGATTGTATGGCTCAATGCCGGCAACAGTGCGTCTATTACCCAAACCGCCGGTAAGGTAAGCCTGTGGGGCGAGCTGAGCGGGCATGCCTATAATTTTAGCCAGAGCACAGCGGCCAGGCAACCTTCTTATACTGCCACAGGAGGCCCCAGTAGCAGGCCGGCCATCTCTTTTACTGCCTCTGGTCTTAACTACCTCAGCCGATCGAGCATGAATGCCGCCCTTTCGTACACAGGCGGCGTCAGCTCTTTTGCAGCGGCCAGCTTTAATGCCTCTCCCACCAGTGCGGGGTATGAAAGAATTTATGACTTTGGCAACGGCCAATCGAGCGACAATATCTGGATGGGCAGGCAGGGTACCGGGGCTAATATAGGATACGAAAGCAGGAACGGCGGCACTATGGCCCAAAGCTATACTACCAGCAACGCCGTCGTGAATAGTTCCAACAATATCTACGAAGTAATACAGCAGGGCGGGGCCGTGACCACCCTCTCGGCCGTAGCCTTTTACCAGGCAGGCACGGTTCAGGCCAGCACCGGTACTTCGGGCAGCACGTCCTATGTGCCCAATACGCTTTCGCGTACCGTAGACTATATCGGCCGGAGCAACTGGACGGTCGACGATTATTTTTCGGGCACCATGTCGGAAATCCTGTTCTATAATACGGCCATGAACACCACCCGCCGCCGGATATTGGAAAATTACTTATCGGCTGCCTGGGGTTTGGCTGTTAGCAACACCTACTATACACCACCCACCACCACTTCTTATTATAGTAACCTCGTAGGTATTGGATATACCAGCTCAACCGACAATTTCCTGGCAGATGTAAGCGGTTCTACCGATGGGCTGGGTTTTAGCAGCGGTACCGGCGCTACCGGCTTTTTAAATACTGCCGGCTATGTAATGGCGGCGCACAACCAGCAGGGCAGTACTATCAATACCGCTGTTGCCATCACCGGCATCGGCTCCAATCTCAATAAATGGAATCGTTCCTGGAATATGCAAAAAACGGGTGGAAACAGCACCGGCCTTATCACCCTCAATTTTAATTTCAGCGATTACAACGGTACTACGCCCAATAGCACGTACTCCTATGGGCTGTTGTACAATGCTACCGACGGCTCTTTTGCCACCGGCACCAATAAATTAATTACGCTTAGCAGCACGTCTGTTGCAGGCAATATCGTTTCGTTAACGGCGGCGGCTAATAACCTTCTCGGCGGTTATTATACGCTTGTATGGAGCACCGTTGTTGTGCTGCCCGTGGGATTATCTTCTTTTACGGCTACCCGGCAGTCGGCTAACAGCTTCCTGCAATGGACTATTTCAACTGATATTAACCTAAGCTATGTACAGGTGCAGCGTTCTACCGACGCTACCCGTTTTGCAGCACTGGGCATCCTCCCAAAAACAGCATCGGGCCTGTATGCTTTTACCGATAGTAACCCTGCCAATGGCGTGAATTATTATCGCCTTAAGATGATGGGTGTCGACAGCGTGGCAACCTATTCCGCCATTTGCGCCGTTGATTTTGGTAATCATGCCGGCACCGGCTGGACAGTCTACCCCAACCCGGTGGCAAACGTACTGCACATTGTTTGTTCTGCCGGCGATGGTAACCTGGCTATCCGGGTTATCAATAGCAACGGGAGCGTGGTAAGGCTTGTGCGGCAGGCCGCTTTGGGCATGGTGGCCATTTCTTTACAAGACCTTCCCCGGGGGGTGTATACGGTTGAAATCAGCAATGATAAAAGAGTTGCTGTTCAGAAAATCATACGGTAATGAATAAGCAGGTACTTACGCCTGGGAGCTGGTATCCCTGGTATCCTGCTCATTTACAGAAGTAACAAGAAACTCCCTTATATACTCTTTCAGCACCTCGAGAGAATACGGCTTTACCACATATTGGTGTACGCCGCTGTCGTAGGCATCTTTCATCATAAGGGGAGAGCTGGAAGTGGTATAGAAAATAACCGGTATCGCAGCGATCCTGCTGTCGCTCTTGATGGCTATCAGGCAATTATAGCCATTGGTGCCGGGCATATTAATATCGAGCACGATAAGGTCGGGTAGATTATCGGTGATCTTTAAATAGTCCAGCAAAGTATCGCAGGAGCCAAAATAGGTAAGCTTAACTGAGGCATTTACTTCATGTAACGCTGTTTTAAAGAGATAGTAATCATCCATGTCATCATCTGCCAGGCAGATATGGTGTACAGTACGGGTCATTTTATCAATAATTATCGGAATATCAAATAAAGGGGCCTGATAGACATACAACCCCTTGTGAAAAAAACAATCATGTTATATACAAATATTCGACCAACGTTTCAATGGGCTCTCTTAACCGGGGTAGCCAGCAGGTCTGTTATGAGGTTCCTTATAAGATTCATCGAGGGCGGTTTGATAAGGTATTGATACGCCCCGCAGTCATGTGCCTTTTTAATGATGGTGGGTGTACCGGAAGTAGAATAAATGACTACGGGTATATGCAGCAGCCGGGCCTCTTTTTTAATGGCCGCCAGGCACTGGTAGCCATCATTGCCCGGCATATTCATATCCAGCACAATAAGATCCGGCAAATCATCACTGGTCCGCAAATGTGTCAGCAAACTGTCGCAGGTATTAAAAAAAGTAAACGTTACCGATTCATTTACATCTTTTAAAGCTGTTTCAAACAGGTAGCAATCATCGGGGTCGTCGTCTGCCATGCATATATGTTGTATTGGTTGTGGCATTTCAATGGTTAAACGGGTTGCAAAAATGAAGGAGGCTGAATAGATATAAAGCCTCCCAGGTTATATGCCGCGTGGCACATAACCTGGTTTCAAATAATTTTTATTTCCAGAGGAAGGTCGGTATACCGGGTTTTTCGTAGCTCATAAGGTGATATTCCGGAGAGAAGAAATTAATTAATATTTAATGCACAAACATTGCACCAAACTATTAGTAAAAAGACGCTTTTGTGTAACCTGTTTAAAATGTATTGTTAATAAGACGGCTTACATTTTACGAACCGGAGGTATAAACGGAGAACCGTGGCATTTTTTCCACACTAATCGGGATTACGTAGGTGTTTTTTAGAGAGAAGTCAAAACGCCACACTGGCGGTTTGACACCAGTAGGTGTGAATGGCTTCTACCGTGGCCAGTATTTGCTCAAAGGCTGCCGGCTTAACTACATACGAGTTGGCTCCCAGCTCGTAACAGCGTTTTATTTCCTGCTGGTTATCGGTGGTAGAGTATATGATGACCGGTATCTTTTTTAGCAGCGGGTCCTGTTTTAACTCCGTTAGGGTGTCTCTTCCGTTTTTCAGCGGCATGTTTAAATCGAGTAGTATAAGCTGCGGCCATTGGCTGGAATCGGTAATGGAGTAAAGGTGGTTTAACAATGCATAGCCATTGTTGACCGATATCAATTCCTCCGCAATTCGCTTCCGCCGGAACGCTTCTTCCATAAGTATAATATCGTCCCTGTCATCGTCGGCTATCAATACATACCGGTTGATATTATTCATACATATTTTTATATGGATAAAATGTTGGTTCAGTTGGTCCTGCACGGCGAATCGATAATAGTAGCCGATACATTCCATGGAACTCAACTGTTTGCGAGCCCGGATATCAAGTAGAATAAAGGGTAATTAGCAGGGGATGAAAGATAAAAAATTAATATGAGATGGTGAATTTTTTATACTATTTATGGATGGACGTGCTTGTTATCCCACCACTTCTTTATAAATGTCCTCGAATTTTTTCCCCTTGTGCCCCTGCCAGGCGGCAGCGAATTTTATTTCCACTCCTTTCAGCAGCTGAAAGCACAGGCGCTTGTCGTCGTCGCTCAAATCATGAAACATCAGCCCCGCCAGCTGGCCGATTCTTTTACGGCACAGCACCAGCGCCTTTTCTCCCCTGGCCGTTACCTTCAGGCGCTTGGATCTTTTATCCTCCTTATCGTTGTATTCGCTGATGTAGCCCAGTTTTTTCAGGCGGTTCAGCATGTCCGTTCCCGTAGAAAGCTCCTGTAGCGTGCCATAAATGGCTTCTGTTTTGCGTGGCTCGCCCAGCTGTTGTATCGTATTGAGCAGCGTAAACTCCTCTACCATATTAATGCCTGTTCCCTCCATGGCGGCTACCGTGTAAATGGAGTGCAGCTTAAAGATCCTTCCCAGCAGCCGCATCAGCATGCCATCGGCGCTGGCGGGCATAAACCTGCCGGCGTCGGGATGCGGTGCTGGTTTTTTTTCCCTTTGCTGCGCCAGGTAATACCTGCAAAATTCACCGATGCTGCTTTCGGGGTGCCGCTCGTCGAAAGCGCCCCATTCGTTTATGAGCTCAACTGCTTTGTTCATGCTTAATTACTATGTTTTCGGAGTAAAAATAAAAAAAATACTCCGAAAACTTGGATATAATACCGAAAGCGTACTAAATTTGGTAAAAGAACTTCTAAACCGAAGTAATAAGGCCCCGGGAATAGCCTATTCATTCACCAATAAACAGGAAATATGACAACACAGACGATTTTTCAAAGCTTATTATTGCTGCACCTGCTGGGCGTTATCGCGTTTGCAGGTACTTCCCTGGTCGATTATGTGACCATGCGTCAATTCTGGCAACAATACGGGCAGAACAGAACAAGGGCCATCGCCGTATTACAGGCCATGGCAAAATTCCCCTTGCTCATGCGGGTAGGAATTATTGTCATCATACTTGGTGGCGTAGGTATGATGGGGCTCACCCACGGCGTATTTGGTGAGCAGGTCTGGTTCAGGATCAAGTTCGGCCTCTTTGTTATTCTTATCCTGAATTATTTGTTGCTGGGCAGGCGACAGGTAACGGCGCTCCGCCAGGCGGTGGAAAAGAATGCCGACCTGGTAGCCGGGCAGCTAAAAAAACGAAAGAACAACCTGGATATATTCCAGCTGTCCCAGCTGCTCCTTTTTTTTATTATCATACTGCTAAGCGTGTTCAAATTCAATTAAGACGCAGGAAACCACACAATACTACAAAAATGAAAAAAAATAAAATTATCTACGGGATAACTACGGGCATCATAGTAACTATCATGCTGTGGAGCGCCGCCAATTTTGCTTTCAATGACAAATACAAAGATGCTTTTCAGCACCTGGGTCTTCCCGGCTGGTTCAGGATAGAGCTGACGGTGGCTAAGTTTCTCGGTGTATTGGCGCTGCTGGCGCCCGGCATACCTGCACGGATAAAAGAGTTTGCCTACTTTGGTTTTGCCATCGTGCTGCTGTCAACGCCCATTGCCCATTTGTCGAGCGGCGATAGCGCCTGGCTGGAAGTGGCGCACTCCTTCTTTTTTGCCAACCTGGTTATATCGTATATATATTATCACCGCATAAAGGGTGCTGCCATATAGTGGCAGGCTGCCCCGTTGCCTGTTACCGCCTGTACCAAAACGAACGGGGGTATTCTTTTTTGTTATTATTTTGAGCATAATAACAGGTCTTTCTGAAGTTCGCATCATTCATATTATCCCTTTGCCTGCTGGTATATATGGCCGAGCTGGTAGCGCTGCCGGCAAGCATCACTGTAACACCTGCAAAAACCGTATGTTGTGGCAGCAATATGATAAAGGCGGCACAGCCGTCCTGTAAGAAAGCGCGACCCTGCAAAAAACAACAAAAGGATTGTAACGCAGATACTTGTTGCATTAATTGCCCGCTGTGCTATGCGGTTACCATGCCTGTAACGGCCGAAGCAGGGAAACTATCGGGAGCCCTTAAAAAGGAATACCCGGCATTTCAGTCCAGCTACCTGTTCATTTACTACTCTACTTCGTGGAAGCCGCCCAATGGCTGCTAACCATACACGCTATTTGTTTTTCGAATCAATTATAATCGCATAAAAAAATTACAATATGAAAAAGTTATTTTTATTGGCTACTACTGCCATGCTTATGACCGGTGTAGCTTTTGCCAACGGCGAGCCTAAAACCGGCAAAAAGAACGACAAGAAAGCCCGCACGGAAAAAAGCTGCCCCAAAGGTTGCTGTGATAAAGACAAGTGCTGTGATAAGGCGCCAACCAACAAAAGTTAAGCCGTAAAGGTTTGATAATAGGAAAGGCCCTCCATGGCGGAGGGCCTTTTGTTTTCGCGTGCTGTGTTATTACAACGTGCTTAATAATTCTTTTACCTTGCTTTCTACCAGGTTCCTCACGCCCCTGAATTCTTCTTCGTTCATATTCCTGGGGTCGGGAATCTGCCAGTCTACAAACCGCTTTGCCGGCATCCACGGGCAGGCATCGCCGCAGCCCATCGTTACCACCGCGTCAAAAGGAGCGTATGCTTTTACTTCTTCCAGCGTTTTTGAATGATGCACGCTGAGGTCATAACCGAGCTCCCGCATGGCGGCGATGGCTTTGGGATTGATAATGCCGCTGGGTTTTGAACCGGCGCTGTATGCCTCTACGCCGTTGCCCCCATGTATTTTAGCAAAGGCCTGCGACATCTGGCTGCGATTAGAATTTTCCACGCAAACAAATAAGAGCTTTTTTTTCTGTTCCATATGAAGTCGTTTTTTCTAACATCTGCGGTTAGCAGGATGGTTTGATGGCGGGTAAAATTATGCGCAGCAGCCGGGCGCGCAACAAGCTTCTTTTTCAATCTTTTCCGGCTTCTCAGCATATACGGTAATGCTATAAATGCCGGTACCACTTTGTTTGTATCGCGTAATGTCTTCTGCCGACAGGTAATTGGATAAAATATCGTCGGGGAGAGTGATAGGCTTTTCCTTCTGAAGGGTGATGTTTTGAAAACCGTTCGCCCGGATGATTTCAAGGTAAACCTCTTTCTGTATGGCGCCGGACACACAACCTGCATACATTTCGGCAGCATTCAGCAGGGCCGCGGGCAGCTGTCCTGCCAGCACAATATCAGAAATGCTGAAATGGCCGCCGGGCTTTAAAATCCGGAATATTTCCTGGACAACGGCGTTTTTGTCGGGCACCAGGTTCAGCACACAGTTACTCACCACTACGTTGGCCATATTGGAAGTCATGGGGATGTTCTCAATATCGCCCTGCCGGAATTCGACGTTGTGAAAACCGAGCTTTTCGGCATTCTCCCTTGCACGGGCTATCATATTGGGGGTAAAGTCGATACCTATCACCTTGCCGGTATCGCCGGTTGCGGCACGGGCAACAAAGCAATCATTGCCGGCGCCGGAGCCCAGGTCAACCACCACATCGCCTTTTTTGATATGGGCAAACTGCGTGGGCAGTCCGCAGCCAAGGCCCAAATCGGCATCGGCATTGTAGCCTTCCAGCGGGGTATAGTCTTCGCTCATGATGTTATACACTTCGGTAGAGCAACAGCCCGAGCCGCAGCAGGAAGATTGATTGGTTTCTTTTTCCTGCAGGGCTATTTCACCGTATTGCTGTTTTACCAGCTCCTTTATTTGTGCTGCTGTGTTCATGGTATTTGCTTAATTGTATTATTGCAATATTGCGATTGATATAGTTAAAAAAAAGGTTAACAACATTTGGTTCCGTCGTAAGGCACAAAAAAAGCATCGAGCTCCCTTTTATATTGCTTCCATACTTTGGGATCGATGCAATAGCATACGCTGGTGCCTTCGATGGTGCCTTGTATCAAACCGGCGTTTTTAAGCTCCTTCAGGTGTTGGGAAATAGTTGCCTGCGCCAGCCCGAGCCCTTCTACGAGGTCGCCGCACACACAGGCATTTGCCTTGAGCAGCACCTGTATAATGGCGATACGGGCGGGGTGGGCCAATGCTTTCAGCATCTGCGCCAGCCTGTTTTGCTTATCGGTGAATATTTCGGATTTGGTAAGTCCCATATCAATCGCAATATTACGATTATATATGGAACTACCAAATTATTTTTTCCGTTTCCTGGTAATGCGGTTGTTTACACGGCGGTCATCTGCAGGCACTCTTCGGCGCAATGGCGGCAGGCTTCGGCGCATTCCCTGCAATGCTCGTTATCGTGCCGGCTGCATTCATCGGCGCATTCACTGCAAATGTCGGCGCATAAACGGCAATATTCTTCGGCCCTGGTGCTGCCCAGGCTCATTAGCCGGGCCGCAGTATAACAGATGTCGGCGCATTCCATGTCCAGCTGGATACACCGGGCCATCATTTTCACCTCTTTTTCTTTTAAACAGGAGGAAGCGCAATGGTTGCAAATAGCGGCGCTTTCAAGACAGGCGTCTATACATTTTTTATAATCGTGGTAATTCATAACCGTTGTTTTTGGTGAAAAGATAAATAGGCTGCAAAAAATATATGCCAGCACATGCTGCGCCCGGGCTGAGATAACGCCCTGCTGCACACGTGTGGAAGGCGCTGCCCGTGGGATGATTTATTTCTACAGTTTATTGGGCTACCTTTGTTGTATGAACAGGCTGTATATAAAAAATATGGTGTGCAACCGCTGTATACTGGTGGTGCGGCAGGAACTTGAAAAACTGGGGCTGCATCCCCTGCAGGTAACGATGGGCGAAGCAGACCTGCCGGAAGCGCCCGGCGGGCAACAGCTATCGGCATTAACCGGCCGCCTGCAGGAGCTGGGCTTTGAGCTGCTGGACGATAAAAAACAACAGCAAATAGAGGCCGTCAAAAACCTGATCATACAAAAGGTACAGCAGGGAGATATAGAGGAGCATTTCAGCATCAGCCAGTTCCTGGCTGCCGCGGTAAACAGGGATTATGCTTCCATCACCCGGCTTTTTTCTGAAGTGGAGGGCATTACCATCGAGCGTTTCTTTATCCTGCAAAAAATAGAAAAGGTAAAGGAGTGGCTGGTATACGGCGAATGGACACTCAGCGAAATAGCCTGGAAGCTGGGCTATAGCAGCGTGGCCCACCTGTCGGCCCAGTTCAAAAAAAATACCGGTCTTACGCCCAGTGATTTTAAAAAGATGGGCGGCAGGCGAAAATCCATCGACAGCGTGTAAGCGCCTATCCTGTCATCTTTTGATGCGTTTCCTCATTTAAGTATAAAACTTTCCCGGGATACTATAACAATCCCGGTGGCTTCCCTTCCGAACTTTGGCTCATTAAATTTCTGAGCCATGAACACGATACTACACGAGCCGCCGGAAAATAAGATTCAACAGGGTGTTTCTGCGGCGCCCACGATAAAAAAGAACTTCCCCGTTACCGGTATGAGCTGTGCTTCCTGCGCCGTGAGCGTGGAATCGATGCTGAATGCGCAGCCCGGTATTACAAAGGCGGTCGTCAACTTTGCCGCCGGCAGCGTACAGGTAACGTTTACGCCGGCTGTCATCCAGCCAAAGGATATGAAGCAGGTGATACAGGGCATCGGGTACGATCTCGTTATTGACGAAACCGAAAAAGGCAAAGAGGAGCTGGAAAATATACAGCAGGCGCAGGTGACCCATCTGCGCAGGCGCACGGTGCTGGCCATTCTTTTATCTGTTCCGCTGGTAGTGATAGGGATGTTTTTTATGCACCTGCCTTATGCCAGCTATATCCTATGGGCCCTGTCCACACCTGTTGTATTATGGCTGGGCCGCCAGTTTTTTATCAATGCCTGGAAGCAGGCGCGCCACCGCTCTGCCAATATGGATACGCTGGTGGCCCTGAGCACAGGCATTGCCTACCTGTTCAGCGTATTCAATACGTTGTTCCCGCATTTCTGGATGAGCCGGGGCCTGCATCCGCATGTATATTTTGAAGCGGCGGCGGTGGTCATAGCATTTATCCTGCTGGGCAAGCTGCTGGAAGAAAAGGCAAAGGCCAACACCTCTTCGGCAATAAAAAAACTAATAGGATTGCAACCGAAAACCGTGACCATTGTCGATGGCGGCGGGCATACGATGGAAATGCCCCTGGCGCAGGTAAAGGTCAGCGATATACTGCTGGTAAAACCCGGCGAAAAGATAGCGGTAGACGGCAGGGTGACAGAGGGGGAGTCGTACGTAGATGAAAGTATGATCAGCGGTGAGCCGGTGCCGGTGTTGAAGACAACAGGCGATTCTGTTTTTGCCGGTACCATCAATCAAAAAGGCAGCCTCCGGTTTACCGCCGAAAAAGTAAGTGGCGATACCCTGCTGGCGCATATCATACAAATGGTGCAGGAGGCGCAGGGCAGCAAGGCGCCGGTGCAAAAGCTGGTAGACAAAATAGCCGGCATCTTTGTGCCGGTGGTGATGGGCATTGCCCTGCTCTCGTTTCTTGCCTGGACCGTGCTCGGCGGCGCCAATGGATTTACACAGGGATTGCTGGCGCTGGTAACGGTGCTGGTCATTGCCTGTCCGTGTGCCCTGGGCCTGGCAACGCCCACCGCCATCATGGCCGGCATCGGTAAAGGCGCTGAGAACGGTATTTTGATTAAAGATGCCGAAAGTCTTGAGCTGTCGCACAAAATCAATGCGGTGGTGCTTGATAAAACAGGCACGGTTACGGAGGGCAAACCGGCAGTGTGGGAGATATATTGGGAACAGCCCCCGGTGCAGGAGCTGCAAAACATATTATACAGCATCGAGCAATCGTCCGAACATCCCCTGGCGGAGGCGGTCACCGCTAGTATGAAAGACCATGCGCAATCGTTACCCATCAGCAATATATCCAGTATAACCGGCAAGGGCATACAGGCCAGGTATAATGATAAGACTTACCTGGTGGGCAACAGCCGGCTGCTGCAGGAGAAGAACATCGCCATCAGCCAGGCGTTTGTGCAAAAAACGGCTGCATGGCTTGCTTCGGCTCATACCGTTGTTTATTTCGCCGAAGAAAAAAAGTTGCTGGCCGCTATTGCGATAGCCGATAAGGTCAAGCCTTCTTCTGTAGCCGCGGTGAAGGCGCTGCAGGAAATGAATATAGCCGTGTACATGCTTACGGGAGATAATGCACAAACGGCAGCGGCCGTAGCAAGGCAAACGGGGATTGAAACATACAAGGCCGAAGTAATGCCCGATGACAAAGCGGCCTTTATACAGCAATTGCAGCAGCAGGGCAAAATAGTAGCCATGGTGGGCGATGGCATCAACGACAGCCAGGCCCTGGCGCAGGCGGATGTAAGCATTGCCATGGGTAAGGGTACCGATATTGCGATGGATGTGGCCCGGATGACACTGGTCAGCTCTGATTTATCAAAGCTGCCTGCGGCCATTCGCCTTTCGCGCAAGACCACGCGCACCATCCGCCAAAACCTGTTCTGGGCATTTATTTATAATCTTATCGGTATTCCCATAGCAGCAGGTGTTCTGTACCCGGTAAACGGTTTTTTATTAAACCCCATGATAGCCGGCGCGGCCATGGCATTGAGCTCGATAAGCGTGGTAAGCAACAGCCTCCGGCTGAAAATAGGAAGTATCAACAATTAAAACAGCATCATATGGAAACAGTACAATTTAAAACGAATATCAATTGCTCCGGCTGCGTGGCCAAAGTAACGCCGGTACTAAACGAAGTGGCCGGGAAGAACAACTGGAAAGTGGAGACGGAAAAGCCCGGCAAGCCATTAACGGTATCTGCCGAAAGCCTTGATGAAAAGGAAATTAAGGCGGCGCTTGAAAAAGCCGGCTTTACCGCCGAAAAGATAGGGTAGTAAAGGGGCTGGCATGAAATTTATGCCTTCAACCACATATTGCAGTACTATGCTTAAGCAAATCGCATCACTTATTATTGCAGGCAGCCTGTCGCTGCCTGCTTTTGCGCAGCACCAGCATTCGATGCAGGGTGGTAAGGAATCTTCGAAAACGAAGATGAAAAAAGATTCGTCAGGCATGAATATGGATATGCCGGAGGGCGCTCCCATGTCGCACGCTTTTTCTTTGCATTTGCCCATGACCAGGAATGGCTCCGGCACGGGCTGGCTGCCCGATGGCTCGCCGATGTATGGTTATATGATACATACCAAAAAATGGATGTACATGCTGCACGGCAATATTTTCGTTCGCTATAACCGGCAGGACCTGTCAGATAAGGGCGTAAGGGGTGGAGAGAAGTGGGATGCGCCCAATATGCTGATGGCGATGGGGCAAACAAAAATAGGAGCGCGGGGCCTGTTTCATTTCAATGCTATGTTTTCACTGGATGCCGCCATTGCCGGCGGCAGCGGTTATCCCCTGCTGTTTCAAACCGGCGAATCATGGAAGGGGCAGCCGTTGGTAGACAGGCAGCACCCGCATGATCTTTTCTCCGAACTCTCGGTGAGCTATTCATATGCTTTTTCTCCTAAGGCAGATGCATTTGTATATGTCGGTTATCCCGGCGAGCCCGCATTGGGCCCTGTTACCTTTATGCATCGTCCCTCGGGCATGGACAATCCCGATGCGCCTTTAGGCCATCACTGGACGGACGCCACGCATATCACTTTTGGCGTAGCCACGGCGGGCGTCCGCCTGGGGCAGTTTAAACTGGAAGGTTCTTCGTTTACCGGTCGTGAGCCCAATGAAGACAGGTATAATTTTGACAAGCCCCGGTTCGATTCGTGGAGCGGACGTTTGTCGTTTAACCCCGGCGAACACTGGGCATTACAGGTATCGCATGGATTTATAAAAAGCCCCGAGGAGCTAAAGCCGGAAGAAGATATCAACCGTACCACGGCTTCCGCCACTTATGCCGGGTTTTTTGGCGACGAACGGTTTTTCAGCGCTACCGGCAGCTGGGGCATGAACAAAGAAAAGGAGCATGCAGCTTCAAACGATGCGCTGGTAGAAGGCGCCCTGCGGCTGAACAAGCTGGCTACCTACCTACGCTATGAATGGGTACAGAAATCGGTAGAAGAGCTCAACCTTCCGGCGGCTGTCTACGGCGCCGGAACGATGTTCCCGGTAAACGCCGTTACAGCAGGGGCCGGCTATGATTTATTTCATGTAGGCGTTATCCGTGTTATGGGAGGCGGGCAGCTGTCGTGGTATACCAGCAGCAGGCAACTGGATAACCTGTATGGAAAAAATCCGTTGGCCGGTGAAATATACCTCAGGTTCTATCCTTCGCTTATGCGGATGGGTAAAATGTAGGCGGCTGGTTGTCAAAGTTGTAAAGCCCCTGCAAAATTTTATAAAAAAGCCCCGGAAATTAATAATAGCTTTGTCGTAGCATCATGAAAAAGCTTGTTGTCGCCATACTAGCCATTTTGTACATGGGCGTCTCTACCGGGGCCACCCTGCACCTGCATTATTGCATGGGCAAGCTTATTGGCTGGGACCTGGGACACAAGGAAGGTGATGCCTGCGGCAGCTGCGGCATGAAAAAAGGCCTGTCGGAAAACAAGGGCTGCTGCAAAGACGAGCACAAACAAATCAAGCTGGACAACGACCAGAAAATGGTTGAATCCATGCTCCAGCTGATGCATGCTTCCGGCGCTGTTATCCTGCCGGTGTATGGCCTGCTGCCTGAAAGCCGGCCTGTTTCTTTTGCCGTGGCATACCCCGTGAGCCATGCTCCCCCCCGAAGTAGTGGTATCGAACGCTATATACTTCATCGTCATTTCCGTATTTAATATTGTTTTCTCCTTGTAAGCCGGGCAGTCTCCTGCCGGGCTATACGCGTTATTATTGCCGCAGGCAATTGTAATGCGCTTACCAACATCAGTCATTTATTTATTCATTCATTCTTTAAACATGTTTTATGAAACAGCTATTTGTCGTAGCCATTGCGCTCCTTTGTGCGGCTCCCGCCGGTTTTGCCCAACAGCAAAAACCTGTAAAAAAAGAAACAACACAGAAAAAAACGTACACCTGCCCCATGCATCCCGAAGTAAGCAGTGATAAGCCGGGCAAGTGCCCCAAATGCGGGATGAACCTGGTAGAAAAGAAAGCGCCGGCCAAAGGAAAGATGAAAAAGGATACGGCGGCCATGAAGATGTAATTAAAAAAACGGTCGTTAAACGATCACTCAATTATTCCACTCATGGTTCAGAAATTAATTGAACTATCCCTTCGCAACAGGCTTATGGTGCTGCTCGCGGCAGCCGGCCTGCTTGCGTGGGGGGTATATGCTGTAAAGCAAAATCCTATTGACGCCATTCCCGATTTATCGGAAAACCAGGTCATCGTATTTACCGAATGGATGGGCCGCAGCCCGCAGATAATAGAAGACCAGGTAACCTACCCGCTGGTGAGTAACCTGCAGGGAATTCCCAAAGTGAAAAACATCCGCGGGGCTTCCATGTTCGGGATGAGCTTTGTGTACATCATTTTTGAAGACGATGCCGATGTATACTGGGCAAGAACACGTGTGCTGGAAAGGCTTAGCTACGCACAAAGACTATTGCCCGCCGGTATTACGCCCACCCTGGGACCGGATGGTACCGGTGTTGGTCATGTGTTTTGGTATACGCTGGATGCAAAGCAGATGGACCTGGGCGAGCAACGGGCCTTGCAGGACTGGTATGTAAAGCTGGCGCTGCAAACCGTGCCCGGCGTAGCCGAAGTAGCTTCCTTTGGCGGCTTCGAAAAACAATACCAGCTGGTGATAGACCCCGTAAAGCTGCAGTACTACAATGTGTCTATGATGGATGTGCAGAACAAGGCAAGGGCCAATAACAACGATGTGGGCGGGCGAAAATTCGACATGAGCGATATGGCCTATATCATCCGCGGCCTGGGATATGTAAAGAACAAAGAAGACCTGGAAAGCATTGCCGTGGGTAATTACAACGGTATACCGGTAAGAGTAAAAGACATTGGCGCCGTACAAATGGGCGGCGACCTGCGCCTGGGCATTTTTGATGAAAACGGCGAAGGCGAAGTGGTAGGCGGCATCGTGGTGATGCGCTATGGCGAAAATGCCGCCAGGGTCATTGAAAATGTAAAAAAGAAAATGGCCGATGTGCAGAAAGGCCTGCCGGAAGGCGTACGGTTTAAAGTGGCGTACGACCGGTCGGAGCTGATAAAAGCCGCCGTAGGCAATGTTAAAGACAAGCTCATCGAGGAAATGATCGTTGTGTCCATCATCGTGGTATTGTTCCTGCTGCACTGGCGGAGCGCGCTCAGCATCCTTATCCAGATACCGGTTACAATAGCGGTGAGCTTTATTCTGCTGAACGCTTTTGGGCTATCGTCCAATATTATGTCGCTTACGGGCATTGCGCTGGCCATCGGTGTTATCGTAGACAACGGGATCATTATGTCGGAAAACGCGTACCGCCATTTGTCGGACCGCCAAAACCATCCACCTGCTAAATAAACAAACATGGCATCCTTTTTCAAGCGAACAAGCTATACCAAAATACCCGAAGCCGAGCGGATGGCTATCATCGAGCGTGCCTGCAAGCAGGTATCGAGAGGCGTGTTTTTTTCCACCGTCATCATCATTACTTCTTTCCTGCCGGTATTCCTGCTTACGGGGCAGGAAGGAAAACTATTCCATCCCCTTGCCTATACAAAGACATTTATACTTATCGTGGATGCGATACTGGTAATAACGCTGGCGCCGGTATTGATTTCCTTTTTTATGAAAGGCAGGTTCCGGCCGGAATCGGCCAACCCGGTCAACCGCTTCCTCGAAAGGATATATGAGCCGGTTATCAGGGCCTGCATCAAATGGCGCAAAACGACCATCGGCATTAACATCATCGCCCTGCTGGTAAGCATTCCGCTGCTGCTGAGCCTGGGCCGGGAGTTTATGCCGCCGCTGGATGAAGGCTCCCTGCTCTTTATGCCGGTAACGCTGCCCGATGTATCGAATGCCGAAGCAAAGCGCCTGCTGCAGGTGCAGGATAAAATTATTAAGTCGGTGCCCGAGGTAGACAATGTGCTGGGCAAAGCGGGCAGGGCCAATACGGCCACCGATAATTCGCCCATCAGTATGATAGAAACCATCATCCTGCTAAAGCCGAAAGCGCAATGGCGGGAAGGGATGAGCAAAAACGATATCATTAACGAGCTTAACTCGAAGCTGCAAATTCCCGGCATTACCAATGGATGGACACAACCCATCATCAACCGCATCAATATGCTCTCCACCGGTATCCGTACCGATGTGGGGGTAAAAGTATACGGGCAGCACCTCGATTCTATTAATGTATTTGCGCAGCAGATAAGAAATGCGCTGAATGGTATCGATGGCGTAAAAGATTTGTATGTAGAGCCCATTACCGGTGGCAAGTACATCGACATCGCCGTTAAGCGGGAAGAGATAGGCCGTTATGGACTGAGCGTAGACGATGTAAACGGCATCGTGGAAAGCGCACTGGGCGGCATGAAGCTGACCACCACCGTGGAAGGCCGGCAGCGTTTTTCGGTGAATGCGCGGTTTGGACAGGATTACCGCAACAATCTCCAGGCGCTGCGGCGCCTGCAGGTGCAGACCATGAACAATGGGCCGGTGCCGCTGGAAGCCGTGGCCGATATAAGGATTACAGAAGGACCGCCGATGATCAACTCCGAAAACGCCCTGCTGCGGGGAACGGTGTTATTCAATGTGCGCGAGCGTGATTTGGCAGGTACCGTGCAGGAGGCGCAAAACAAGCTGGATAACATGATTGCCAGGCTGCCCAAAGGTTATTTCCTGGAATGGAGCGGCCAGTATGAAAACCTGATAAGGAGCGAGCGCACCCTGAAATGGATATTACCTGTGGTGCTGCTGATTATTTTTATGTGTATGTACCTCGCCTTTCATTCGGCACGGGAGGCATTCTTCAGTCTTATCTCTATCCCCTTTGCATTGATAGGCGGCGCCCTGATGGTGTATGCCTGGCATGTAAACTTATCGGTAGCTGTAGCCGTGGGCTTTATCGCCCTGTTTGGCCTGGCGGTGGAAACGGGTATCGTGATGGTGATTTATTTAAACGATGCCATGCAGCAGCTGGTAGCAAAAAAAGGCGACGCCATTACAAAGGAGGACCTGCGCGAATATGTTATCGCCGGCGCGGCCAAAAGACTGCGGCCAAAACTGATGACGGTATCCGTATCGCTGTTTGCCTTAATTCCCATCCTGTGGAGCAGCGGCGTGGGCAGCGACGTCATGAAGCCGATTGTGCTGCCCATGGTAGGCGGCGTTATTACATCGGCCACGCATATACTGCTGGTGACGCCCCTGATATTCCTGCTCACAAAAGAATATGAATTGAAAAAATCCGGCCGCATACAGGTGCCGGATACAAAACACTAGTACAATGAAAAACATGTTGCGCCTGGTATTGCTGTTGTTTGCCTGTCCGGCAGGAGCCCAGGAAAAGCTGGGACTGGATACTATTCTTTCCCGCGTCACGGCCAACAACCCATCGCTCAAAACCTATGATGCGCAGGTGCGCTCGCTGGATGAAGCGGCCAAAGGGGCCCGTAGCTGGGATGCGCCGCTGTTAAGCACGGGCCTGTGGATGACGCCGTACAATCCCAATGGCTGGAAAAAGCAAAGCGACGGCAGCACGGGCATGGGGCAATACATGGTATCGGCCCAGCAAATGTTTCCCAATAAAAAACGGCAGGACGCCGAAGAAAAATACATGCTGGGCATGTCGGCGGTGGAAAAAGAAAAAAAGAAAGCGACGCTTAATGAGCTGGTGGCCGCCGCCAAACAAAACTATTACGAGTGGGTGGTGATTAAAAAGAAGCTGGCCATCCTGGACCAGGGCAGTCGCCTGCTCGACTTTATGCTGAAGAACGCCGAGCTGCGGTATAAAAACAATATCGGCAAAGTAGGCGCTTATTATAAAGTAAAAGCTTCGCTGGGAAATATTGAGAACATGCGCCTCCTGCTTGAAAATGAGCTGCTGCAAAAAAGGATCATGCTCAATACCCTGATGAACCGCGATAAAACGACGGCTTTCGATATCGATACCGTGTATGTTATTAAAGATTATACGGCGCTTGCCGCCGACAGCGCGTCGCTGGTCAGCGCCCGCAGCGATATCAGGGCGGTGGAGAATGATATCCGCCTGGCTGCGTTGCAGCAGGAAGCGGAGAAGACAAAGCTGAAACCGGAATTCGGCATTCGTTACGATCATATGTTTGGCTTTGGCGGTATTCCCCTGCAATACTCCCTGATGGGCATGGTGCGGCTGCCGATGACCAAATGGTCGTCGAGAGCTGCCAAGGCCAGCGTGGAAAGCCTGAAATGGAAGGCCGAAGGCCTGGAACGCCAAAGGGAAACGATGATAAACGAAGCTACGGGCCGGCTATACGGTATGCAGCAGGAAATTGTATCCAAACAAAAACAGGTAAAGCTGTTTGAAGACAATATCATACCCGCGCTGCGCAAAAATTTTCAGACCATGCAATTAGGGTATGAGCAGAATACCGAAGAGCTGTTTACCCTGTATGATGCCTGGGAAACATTGAATATGACGCAGCTGGAATACATCAATCAATGGCAGCAATGGCTGCTGATGCAGGTAGAGCTGGAACGGATACTGGAAATAAAATAACGTATTATGAAGCATAGCCCTATACACCATACGCTGTTACTTATTTGCCTGCTGGCGGGAGCAGCCCTGTTGCCTGCGGGATGCGGTGATAAAAAGAAAGCGCCGGTAGCAGCGCCCGTACAAAAAAAAGAACGGTGGACATGCCCTATGCACCCGGAAATTATTCGTGATGGGCCCGGTAGCTGTCCTATTTGCGGGATGGACCTCATCAGGAAAGTGGAGAACGCCTCGGCGCTGATGGGCATACAGCTGGATGATTTGCTGGAACCTACCGACAGGTTTATCGTTTCTTCTATATCCGTTACCACGATACAACATAAAAACGTGCAGCCCGAAGTGGCGGCATTGGGTACGATTAGCTATGATACGCGGTATGTCAATACTGTTTCCGCGCGCGTATCGGGCAGAATAGAAAAGCTGTATGTAAAATACCGCTACCAGCATGTGCATAAGGGCGCGCGCATCATGGATATTTACAGCCCCGAGCTGCTGACGGCGGAGCAGGAGCTGCTGTTCCTGGTTAAAAACGATCCCGCTAACCAATCGCTTATCAATGCCGCCCGGCAAAGACTGCTGCTGTTGGGCATGGAGCAAAGCCAGCTGCAGCAGGTGATACAATCGGGCAAACCATCTTTGACTATTGCCGTATACAGCAGTTACAGCGGCCACCTGCATGAAGCCGGCAACAGCATGCCTGTTATGGAAGCGTCGCCCGGCAGAATGGACCTGGCGCAAATAACCGAAGAGCTCACCATAAAGGAAGGCATGTACGTGCAGAAAGGCCAGACTATTTTTCAATTGTTCAATACCGATAAGAGCTGGGTACTGCTGAATATTTTTCCCGAAAGCCAGGGCATTGTAAAAACGGGCGATGCCGTGACAATTGTGCCGGAAACGGCGCCGGATAAAAGTTTCCGGGGCAGGATTGATTTTATAGAACCCATCTACCGTAAAGAAAGCAAAACATTAACGGCAAGGGTGTATTTCGACAATGCCCGCCTGCAGGTGCCCATCGGCAGCCAGGTAAGGGCCACTATTTTCAGCAAGGCAAAGGAGGCGGGCTGGCTGCCCAAAGACGCCGTGCTATCGCTGGGTTTTGGCAAAGTGGTGTTTATTAAAACCGGCGGCGGCTTCAGGGCGCATAAGATAACTACCGGTATGGCGTATGGGGATATGGTCCAGGTAATAGCGGGATTGAACGCTGCCGATTCGGTAGCGGCCAACGCACAATTTCTTACAGACAGCGAAAGCTTTATAAAAGTAAAATAAGGGTCTATGAAGCATATCATCATAACAGCCATTAGCCTGGTCGTTTTGCTGGCAGCCTGCAGGGAGAAGAAGGAGGCGGCGGCCACTGCGCATATGGCGGACACCGTGCAAAAAGCAGGCGCGCCTGCCGCCGGCGACCTCCTGTTAAGCGATCAGCAGGTGCAGCTGGGAAATATCAGGACGGAGAACATCGGCAAGGATATTATAGGCGATAAAACGGTGCTGACAGCCACCCTTAACGTGGATGAAACCGGCAGCGTGGCTGTCAATGCCCGCATTGCCGGTCGCATCGAAAAACTATATTTCAAAAGCACCGGCGATTATTTGCACAAGGGCGATCATTTGTATGATATATACAGCGAAGTGTTGAACAATGCCAAGCAGGAATACCTGCTGGCGCTGGAAAAACAAAGCGTGCTCGATAATTCCATCATCGATTTTAAGCGGCTGGTAGAAAGCGCCCGCAATAAATTATTGCTCTGGGGCATGAGCGAAGCGCAGGTAGCGGAGCTGGCCAAAACAAAAAAGACATCGCCGCTCACCAGCTTTTATAGTCCCGCGGCAGGATTTATTACCACGCTGGAAAGCCATGAGGGCGATTATATTGCCGAAGGCACTACGATAATGCGGTTGTCGGGCCTGTCATCGTTATGGGCGGAAGCGCAGGTATACGCTTCGCAGCTGTCGGCCATCGACCGGCAGGGCAGCGCCGTGGTACAGCTGCCCGATTTGGGCAACAGGGAAATAAGCGGCCGTCTTGAATTTGTAAACCCCGAAATCAATCCTGCTACCCGCATCAACTTAATACGCGTGGCCATTCCCAATGCAGGAGGATTGCTGAAGCCGGGTATGCCGGCCTATGTATTGTTAAAAAACCGGCAGCGGCATTCGCTTACCCTGCCTGCCGATGCTGTGATCAGGGGCGAAAAGCACAACGTGGTGTGGCTGCAAACGGGGCATAACACCTATAAAGGCGTGGCGGTGCAAACAGGGCTGGAAGATGGCGACCGGATTGAAATACTGTCCGGCATTACAGACGGAGATACCGTAGTGACCAGCGGGGCCTGGCTGCTCAACAGCGAATATATTTTCAGGTATGGCGCCGGCCCTGTACACCAGCACCCCAGGTAACCCTGCGTTAATCTTTAGATCATCCTGTAGTAATACTCCCGTAATATGCCGGGCATACATTTGCTCCAGTTCTTATAAGCTTGTTGTGTTAATCAATGGTTTTTAATTGAGCAAAGAGTAGAATTTTCTCATGCAGTGCGCCCCGATGTCTATCGGGGTGTTTTTTGCCCGTATATTATCCTTCATTTATTCCTTTTTCTTCAAACCCGTGGCGAACGGCAGCTTCAATTTCACTGCCGGCCAGTTCGGTCAGCGAAACATCCTGGCACCAGTAATATACTTTCAGCTTGTCTGACTGTGCGTTTGCCGTGCTGAATAACAGCTGCGGCTCGCGGCCCGGCAGCGTATGCTTATTGTTTACAATGATATCGCGCACCAGCTTTTGTGCTATTTCCCTGCTGTAGGGCCGGGCGATAAGAAATGATAGCTCGATGCGGATATGATTATTACTAAGTGTCCAGTTGACGATATTGTGCGACAGCAAATCGCCGTTGGGTATGATGACTTCCGCCCCTTCTGCCGTGAGCAGGGTGCTGGAGCGAACGCCTATCTCTTTTACACGTCCTTTTTTATCGCCTATTTCCACCGTGTCGCCCAGGCGCAGCGGCCTGTCGAAAATCAGGATGATGCCCGATACGAAATTGTTGACGATGTTTTGCATACCGAGGCCGATACCTACGCCGAGGGCGCCGAGTATCACCGTAACCCTGTCCATAGACAATCCCGATGCCGCTACCGCCAGCAGGAAGCCCAGCACCAGCAGGATAAGGCGGGTAACCAGGAGGCGTGAGCGCTGGCCCTTGTTGTCGAACGAGGCATCGTCGCCTACATCGCCAAAGAAAAATGCGATGTGCTTTTGCAGCAGATTGGCAAGCCATATAATGCCCATGAATAACAGGATACCGCTCAGGGTAAACGAGAAGCTGCCTATTTCCCTGGGATAGGTAAGAAATTGTATCAGCGAATTGCTCACCACGTTGTAGATATTCAGGTTGGTGGTAAATACCAGCAGCCATAACAATACCGACAATATGGTGGCAAACCGGCCCACGCCTTTGGCGATGGGTGCATAATCGAACTGCTCCGGGTATTGCTTGCGTACGCGGCTGCTTTGTATCTGCAGCAAAAAGGCTTCGGTAAGCGCCTGTACGAAAACGGCCAGGCTAACCATCTGCGCGAAAGAATAAATGGCCGTGGCGCCGAATATCTGCGCCAGCGTAACCCTCCCAAAAAGATTGCAAATGATGGCCAGCAAATTGAAAAACAGGTAAATGATGACCATCGCCATCATAATGCGCTGGCGCTTTACCCATTTCTTCAGGCGGAACAGCATGAATAACCCGAACGCCACCGAGGCGCTGTTGATGATAAGCATCCACCAGCGTTGCAGGCGGATGGGTATGCCCAGTACGCGCGTGGAGGAAAGTAATAAAAACAGCACTACAAACAGGCACCATCCCAGCAGGAAGGTGCGCGGCAGCCGTTTCCAGAATAATATCGTGAGCACGATCATGGAAATAAACTGCACGGATTCTATATAAATAGCGGGTGCATGCAAATCGAACAGGGGCGCCAGGCTGAGCATGAATACCAGCGAGACGGCTAAGGGGAAACGGGTGAGGTAACGGAAGTTGAATGCCTGCAGGGACTCCAGCCTGCCCGCGCGGCGCAGGCTGCGGAAATTATAAAAGACCCAGTAAAAGAACAGGATACCGATTACCCATAGCAACGATCTTTTTTCGCGGCTGTTTTCAAAATAATAGCGCGCCATCTTTTGCTCGCTATCGATGGATTTTTTAAAACCATCCTGCATCCTGGCATTGGCGGCAGCGTTGCGCGACTCCCACAGGTAACGCCTTTCCTTGCTGAAGGCCCTTGAGCCAACGGTTTGCAGCAGCGCATCGGTTTGGTAGGAGAGTTCGTTAATGGCCAGCAGGTTGGCGGAGGCATGGCCCCTTACGTCGTTGATGTTTGCAGTGGCCCTCCGCACCAGGCTATCCGTTCTTTTCCATTTGGAGCGCAGCTGCTGCAGCTGAAGTGTGAAGGAGGCCCGCAGTACAGAATCGCGGAAGATGCCGCGTATGGTAGTGTCTTTTCTTAGATTGAGTATTTCTTTTTTCAGGTTATCGAGGCTGTCGTCGTATTGGTTCATCTGCGCGCTGTATTCGGCAGTGGTTTTCTTCAGCTCTACCAGCAGGGCGCTAAACATATGGAGATTGCGGATGTTGAGCCCGCGGTCGCTTTGTGTAATCCGCTCCTTGATAATAGCCAGCGCGCTGTCGCTTTCATTTAATTCAGTGGCTATATTATCTACCGGGGCAAAGGAGGCCGTCAGCACCGGCACCTTGTTAAGGGTCTGGAACATCTTTTCCAGCGCAATTAAATAATCGCTGCGCGTAAGGGTATTGCTATCGGAGAAAACAGACATATCGAAGCGCCTGCGGGAAGTATCGGTTCGTTGGCGGGTGGTATCCGGCCTGCGGGAGCTGTCGGGCTTATGCTGCACGCTGTCGGGGCGATGGCGACGGCCGGGGCCGTTTTGGGCAATAGCGAAAACAGTAAGTGCAAAACAGCAGAGAAAGGAGAGTATACGTTTCATGGATATCTGGGATATGGGCCGCAAGATACTATGAAAATGTCAACCCTGCCAGCCGGAACGCTTATTTTCCGGGCAGTGCCATATACCGGGATAGCCATTGTTTTATTACCCACAAAAAACCAAGGTTAGCTCTTATCTACAAACCGCAGGTTGTCGGCATTATAGCGCGGGCCCGTGTTGGGATATTTAGCCAGCAGGGCTTCAATAAGCTGCATATCTTCTTTGCTAAGTACGATATCCACGGCGCCCGCATTTTCCTGCAGGTATTTTCTGCGCTTGGTGCCGGGAATAGGAATGATATTAGCGCCTTGCGCCAGTACCCATGCCAGCGCCAGCTGGGCGGGACTGGCATTTTTTGTAGCAGCCAGGGTGGCAAAGCCCTGCGCCAGCTGCTCATTGTTTTCGCGGTAGGCTTCCTGGTAGCGGGGCAGCGATTTCCTGAAATCATTGGCGCCCAGCTCAGATACATTCAATGTATTCGTTACCAGTCCGCGTGCCAGCGGACTGAAGGGAACAAAAGAAATACCCAGCTCCTGGCACAGGGGCAGTATCTCCTCTTCCACATCCCTGGTGAGCAGCGAATATTCGCTTTGCAAGGCGCTGATGGGATGCACCGCATGCGCTTTGCGGATAGAATGGACAGATGCTTCCGATAAGCCCAGGTAACGCACCTTGCCTTCCTTCACCAGGCCGGCCATGGCGCCCACCGTTTCTTCTACCGGTACATTCGGGTCCACGCGATGGGCGTAGTAGAGATCGATAACATCGGTCTTTAATCTTTTCAGGCTGGCTTCCACCGCTTTTTTGAGGTAGGCGGGCGAGCCGTCGAACTCGGTCAGCTTGCCATCGGGACCGGCATGAAAACCAAACTTGGTGGCGATGAATATCTTATCACGGTTAGGCGCCAGCACTTTTGCTACCAGCTCCTCGTTCTTCCCGTTGGCATATACATCGGCGGTATCCCAGAAAGTAATGCCTATCTCCAGCGCTTTTTCGAGTGTGGCGATGGATTCTTCATCGTTGGGCGTTCCATAAGCGTGGTTCATGCCCATACAGCCCAGGCCGATGGCGGAGAGCTGTATACCGGTATTGCCGAGTGTTCTGTATTGCATGGTAAATATAGTTGTGCGTAAGAAATCCCTAACATTTTATTGCATGAATTGTTTTTAACGGTCCAGGCTTTATTTCCCCCAATTCATACATATCCTTCTTTTATCCTGCTTGTTTACCGGGCATCTTTGCGCCCGTTACTCACTTATTTACACAAATTATGAAAAAGAGATTTACACTCATCTTACTATTCATGGCGGCCTGTATGGCGTCTTTTGCAGCAGCGCCCACCGCACCAGCCTATAACCTGGGTATCGGCAGCATCGCCGGCAATCGCTTTACCGTAAGTTTCAACAAAGGCAACGGCAGCTCCCGCATCGTGGTGGTAAAAGCGGGAAACCCTGTAGTGGCCATGCCTGCCAACGGGGTGGATTATAATTACAACAGCAATTTCGGTACCAGCAATACCGAATTTACACTGGCCGACGGTTATGTCGTCTATAAAATAGGCGGCAGCACCGGCACTGCCAGCATAATTGTTATGAAACTGCTGCCCAATACCACGTACTATGTAAGCGTTTTTGAATACAATGGCAGCGGCGCCACTACGGAATACCTTACTACGGCTACAACAGCCAGCGCCACGACTACTGCCGGGCCTACACTGGCATCGGGCAATCCCTCTTTTAGCAGTCCCGAAGGAAATGGAATGACGATGAACTTTGCCAAAGGCAATGGCGCGCACCAGCTCATCATTGCGCAAAAAGGCCAACCGGTGACTGCTGTGCCGCAAAACGGGCATGTATATACGGCCAGTACCCAGTTTGGTGCAGGCGAAGCCGTCCTGCCCGGGCAGTATGTGCTGAATAGTCTTAATGACGATCGCATCTTTACCGGTATGGACGCTTCTTCCACTTATTATTTTAAGATATTCGACTATGATATAGATGCGGGGGGACAAACCTGGTACCTTACTTCCTCCGGCGGTTTCGGCAATGGCAATACAGCTGCTACGCCAGTCACGCAAACATATAATGTGCGGTTTGAAAATATAACGGGCAATTCGGCTACCCTCAAATATTCGGGCGGATCGGGCGGCTATCGTATGGTAGTAATGAAGGAAGGAAGCCCGGTAAATTTTTCGCCGGCCGACTTAACGAAGTATAACGGAACATTTGCCGCATTCAAAAGCGGTCCGCAGCTAACGCCGGACAATTATCTTGTATACGGCCAATCGAATAATACCAGCGGGCTGTCGGTGACCGGGCTCACGGCAGGCGTTACTTACTATGCGGCCGTGTTTGAGTATAACGGCAATAGTTATCCCGTGTATGCAAGACCGGCAGGTACAGCGCAGGTAACCATTCCTAACGAGCCTACTGCTGCGGCAACAGGTTTTCCGGTCAGCACCAGGGAAGGGAATGCCATACGCGGCCAGTGGCTGGGCGGTAATGGTGCGCGCAAGCTTATCATAGCACGCAAAGGACAGCCCGTTACGGCGACGCCGGCAGACGGTACTTTTTATACGGCTTCGGGCAATTTTGACGAAGGGACTATGGTAAGCGATGGGCAGTATGTGGTGTTTGATGGCCCCTATGCCAATGTTCAGCTGCAAAAGCTTGACCCGGCCAGCACCTATCACCTGGCTGTTTTTGATTACAACCTGGCAGGGGGCGTACCGGATTACCTCACCAGCACTTTTTTCGCCACCAGCGTAAATACCTACGGCAAACCTGCCGGCGGTAGTACCGGCGCCGGCGCTACAACCGGCAGCTCGTCGATGACCATTAGCTGGGCCAATGGTCCCGGTACCGGTCGCCTGGTAGTGGTAAAAGACGGCAGCGCCGTTGGCGGACTACCTGCCGATTTAAGCAAGTATACCGCCAGTACCAATTTTACAGGCGGTTCGCAGCTGGGCGCCGGTGAATACGTGGTATACAGTAGCGGCGGCAGCAGCTCGGTCATCGTGTATGGGTTGCAGGCGCTTCACACGTACTACTATACTGTTTTTGATTACAATGGATTGGACGGTCCCGTATACAATACGGCCAACAGTGTAAGTGGCAGCGCCACGGTGATGAGCAGCCTGCCGGTAAAATGGCTGTATGTGACTGCACGGGAAAACAATGGCAAGGTGCATATCGACTGGGGCACTGCGCAGGAAGAGAAAACCGCTTTCTTCACCGTGGAGCGCAGTACAAACGGCGGGGCATTTATTTCGTTGGATACCCTGCGGGCTGCCGGTGGCGGGCACGATAATGATTATCATGCCATCGATGCCACTCCTGCAACGGGAGCAAATGTATACCGCGTCAGGCAAGTGGATATAGACGGGCGCTACGATTTCTCGGCACAGGTGCTTGTAAAGCGGGCAGGTGTAACAACAGGGTTTGGTGTTTATCCCAATCCGGCTACTGGCAGCACGCGCATCACGCTACCCGCCACCATGACAAAGGTCCTGCTGCAATTGTACACCATGAGCGGCATATTGGTAAAAAGCATACAGGTAAACAATGGACAATCTATCAGCCTGCAGGGTTTGAAGCCGGGGGTGTATACAATGGTGGCAGGTGATGGCATGACAAGATACGTGGAGCAATTAATCATTCAACAATAGGGAGCTATTGCCAACGCGGATGGATGCACCACAAAAAAGGGGGTGCACAAAAAAAGGGTATGCCATACTTTCAAAGTATGGCATACCCTTTTTCAGTTCTTATACATGTGCGTGCTGATATTTTTACAAAGTCGCCATATCGATTACAAAGCGGTAGCGCACATCGCCTTTCAGCATGCGGTCGTAGGCGGCCTGGATATTTTTTATATCGATTATTTCTATATCGGAGACAATGCTGTGTTTTTCGCAGAAGTCGAGCATTTCCTGTGTTTCGGCAAGACCGCCGATTGCCGAGCCGACTAAGCTTTTACGGCCGCCCAGCAGGCTAAAAGGCGCTATCGGGGCTGGTGTGGATGGAACGCCCACGCAAATATGTATGCCGTCGGTTTTAAGCAGCGACAGGTACATATTGAAATCGTGCTCTGCGGAAACCGTATCGAGGATAAAATCAAACGAGCCCTTCGCTGCCGCCAGCTGTGCGGGATCGGTGGTCACCACAAAATGATGGGCGCCCAGTTTTTTTGCATCTGCTTCTTTCTTAGGTGAGGTGCTGAGCACGGTTACTTCGGCGCCAAAAGCTACGCCAAACTTCACGCCCATGTGACCGAGTCCGCCCAGTCCCAGTACAGCCAGCTTATGGCCTTTGCCCACTTTCCAGTGGCGCAGGGGGGAATAAGTGGTGATGCCGGCACATAATAACGGCGCAACAGCAGCCAGGTTCAGCTTTTCAGAAATATGCAGCACAAAGTCTTCGTGTACCACGATGGTGTTGGAATAGCCGCCATAGGTGGGCGTTTTATGATCCTGTTCCAGTCCATTATAGGTTTGTGAGCTGCCGTTTAAACAATATTGTTCCAAATCGCGCTGGCAGTTCTCGCAGGTGCGGCAGGAGTCTACCAGGCAGCCGGTGCCGGCGAGGTCGCCCACTTTGAATTTCTTAATATGAGCGCCCACTTTCACTACGCGGCCCACGATTTCATGCCCGGGCACCATAGGAAAGATGCCTGGAAACCAATCGTTTTTGATTTGGTGCAGGTCGGAATGGCATACGCCACAGAATAAAATGTCAAACTGAACATCGTGCGGTCCCGGGTCGCGGCGTTCAAAGCTCCAGGGAGCCAAAGGCGTCGTTTCGTTTTGCGCGGCATATCCTTTTGCAGCTATCATACAGTCAATGTTTTTTGTTTTGTTATACGGGCATTGTTGCCATAAACGAAAGTAACAAGGTACTGCCGGAATGGTTGACATGGGGGGCGCTATTTTTAAAATGAGCGGTTACAGGGGGTGTTTTAGTCAAAAACCGCTAACAATAGCATAACACGTGCTTAACACCCCGGTTGCATGGCGGGTGTACCGTATGCGGTATTATAAGGGAGGACTGCCGCGGAATGGCGTGCTGGAACAGTGAGCGATGAGTGCGCGCCACTCATTAAGAAAACGAATCCTTCTTTGTATCGAGCGTAAAGCCGATGGTCGTTCCCACATCCGGTTTGCTGCGCACATGCATGCTTTGCCCATGTGCTTCCACGATATGCTTGCAGATGGCCAGCCCAAGGCCGGTACCGCCTTTATCCCTGCTGCGGGCGGTATCGGTGCGGTAAAAGCGTTCGAAGATGCGGGGGAGGTGCTCTTCTTCGATGCCGATGCCATCGTCGCTGACTTCTATCAACGCATGCTCGCCATCGGTCTGGTAAACGCTGGCAACGATATTGCCGTCGTTCTTACCATATTTAAAGGCATTTTCCACCAGGTTAATTAATACCTGCCGTATTTTTTCCTTGTCGGCAAAAACCGTAACGGGCGCTTCACAGCCTTTTTTGATGCTGGTAGTGATATGCTTTTTATCGGTTTTGATAGAAAGCGCTTCCATTACTTCTTTGATAAGGTCCTGGATAACGAAATACTGTTTGTACAGCAGCTGTTCGCCGCTTTCCAGCCGGGATATTTCGTCGAGGTCGTTCATCAGGTTCACCAGGCGGTCGATGTTGCGGCTGGCGTTTTCGAGGAATTTCTTGCGGGTATCGGGGATTTCCATTGCCCCGTCGAGCAGGGTATCCACATAGCCCTGTATGGCAAAAATGGGGGTTTTGAATTCATGCGCCAGGTTTTGCAGGAACTCCTTGCGGTAGGCTTCGTTTTCCCTGAGCACTTCAATTTCCACGCGGCGCTGCTCGGCCCATTTCTCCACGTCCTCGCTTACTTCGTCGATGCCCTTTTTGGGGAGGATGTATTTATAATACATTTCCTCCTTCTTGCTGGCCTTGGTTTGGTAAATGAATTTATAAATAAGCTTGATGCGGCGGTAAATAAACTGCTGCAGGAAGAAATAAATAAGCGAGTAAGCGATGGTAAACAACAGCACCAACGTGATAACGGCTATCCACAGCGATTGTATAAATACGTAATTGGCCAATGCCACCAATACGGAGATGGAAGCTGCATTGATAGCGGCTACCTGGCGCGGGGAGAGGTTTTTGAAATTGAGCATACTAGCCACAAGTTACCGCTTACAGGTCGAATTTATATCCCACCCCCTTAACCGTGGTAATGCAATCCATGCCCAGTTTCTGCCGAATCTTGCGGATATGGACGTCGATGGTGCGGTCGCCCACGATAACATCGTTGCCCCATACCTGGTTAAGGATTTCGTTGCGCAGGAATACCCGGCCGGGTTTGGAGGCCAGCAGGTAGAGCAGCTCGAACTCTTTTTTGGCCAGCGTGATTTCCTCGCCGCTTACTTTTACCACAAACTGGACGGGGTCTATCAGCAGGTTGTCGAATTGCAGGGTGCCGTTGTTTTCTTCGCCGGGTTTGGTCACGCGGCGGAACAGGGCGTTTACCCGGCTTACCAGCACTTTGGTGCTAATGGGTTTGCTTACATAATCGTCGGCGCCGGTATCGAGGCCCTTTACCTGCGACGATTCATCGCTCATGGCGGTCAGAAAGATGATCAGCGTATCTTTGAAGGCGGGCTGGGAGCGGAGTATCTGGCAAACTTCCACACCGTTTTTCCTGGGCATCATGATGTCCAGGATAATCAGGTCGGGTTTCAGCTGCCTTGCTTTGGCCAGGGCGTCGTCGCCGTCTTTTGACGTGTAGACCTCGTATCCTTCATGCTTCAGGTTGTAATGTACTATTTCCAGGATATCAGGCTCGTCATCGGCAATCAGTATCTTTTTACCCTTGCTTTCCATGGTCTGCGTTTGTTTGCGCAAACCTACTCCAAATGCCTATCACCGGGAAAATGATAATATTAACTTTACAATTTCTTAATACGGGACGGGACGCCGTTGACGGTCTTGCGGGTTTTGTGGAACAGGCTGGTCATAATAAAAAATTAAATGGCATAAACAACTCGTAACCAGTTTTTCCCGTTCTATGACCTCAATTGGTCGTATTTTTGCACCTATACATCGTTAATACCTGATATGCAACGATTTCTATTTGCTCCATTCCTTTGTTTTTCCTGCTGGGCGACTACACAGGCGCAGTTGACGGCTCATGTCTTTCGTCCCGATCAGAGTCGTATTTTCTTTCATGAAAAGGTAGACCGCGAGCAGGAAAGACTAAAGGGGCTGGATGGAAAAAAAGACGATGCTATCACCCTTTCGCCCGACGAAACCATTAACGGCAAAATCTATTACGCGCTGGTGACCCGTGTAGACCAGCTGCAGCAGCAGATAGAATCCGACAGCAGCTTTACCAATCCCGTAAAAGTGAAGTATATCCGCGGGCTGGAATTGCTGCTTACCGGTTATAATAACAATATCCGGAAAAAGGATTTTCCCATTACCCTTGCCCCCGAGCTGGAGCAGGCCTACGAGGAAGCCATGAAGCTGGATATAAAGGCGCAAAGCATTGAACCGGTTATCCGTGCCCACAGCTACGGCACGGGTAAAATACTGGTGGAATGCTTCACTTTTCCCGAAAACAAGGGTGTTAAGCCGTCGAGAATATTGCTGCAGGAAAAATACCTGGATATGCATCCTGCGGAAATACTTCCCGTATTGCAGCGCAATCCCGATTTGCCTTTTGCCGACAGCCTGCTTAAAATAGCCGCGCGCAATAATCCCGCTAAGTTTTACGACTATGCGGCCGTAAGCGACCGGTTGGGGACCCGCATTCGTAATGTGCCTGATACCTTTGTACATACCATCGCAAAAATGGCCACCAGCAGGAGCGGCCAGCTGCGGAGCGGTCAGCTGTATTTTCCCTTCATCGATTTGCTGGTAAATGGTAAAATAAGCTTTGAAGAAATTGATAGGGTGAAAGACGATGACCTGGCTTATTACCGCCTGCTGGTAAAAACGAGGATCGACTATGCGGGCCGGATGATGGTGCCCCAGCGCGATACCCCCATGGAAATGCAGTCCCTCACCCGCATGATGGCCGGTAAGGCCAAACAGGCGTTTATCCGCGAAATAAACGGGCTGCACGACCAGCCCGATGCCGTGCGTTTTAAAGTGCTGGAACCGCTTAGCCCCCAGGAGTTGTATTACCTGTGCGTGGTAAGCGAAGACGAAATTTATACGTCCAGCTACCTGGGCGTTTTTAAACGGATTTTCGAGCGGATGAAGAACCCGCGGGGCGATAGCCTCATAATGAGCGTAAACGCCGATTATTTCCGCAAGTTCATTAAAATGGCGGCGGCCTATAATACCCTCGACACCCTGCTTAAATCGATGCCCGGCGATAATGCCACCACGCTCATGAAAGCTTTTATCAGCCGGATAGAGGCCACCACCACGCTCAACAACGTGGAAGATGCCGTGGACGTAGCCGATTCGTATAGCAGCATATTTGAAAAAAACCGCCCCCTGGCCGATTTTATGCGGCAGGAGGCAGGAGTTAACTACCGCCGCTGCGCCGATGTGAACGACAAAAACGGGATGGTGGTGTACCGCCTTGAAAAAGCCCTGTTTGAATCGGCCGATACCACCAGCAAAATCAACCTTTCGAAAGAGCTGGGCATTCCGCCCATCTATACGGTGGATTATAAAAGCCTGGTGGATGACAGCGGCCGGGTGATACAGCAGGTGTTTTTTTATGGCGACCAGGACAAGGACGGGCAGAATTCGTATGCCAATTTCAGGGCCCTGTTTGCCAACCGTGCCGACTGGACGATGACGGAAAACAGCGACTGGCTGACCATTAAATCGAATCGCGGTAAGCCGGTATGGATATTTGCCAATAAGCCCCTGTATGGCGAAAACGACCCCGACGAGGAAGCCAGCAAAAAACTCAGCGCTTACCTGGAGGCTAAAAAATTACAGCCCACGATATTTATTCACCGCGGGCACAGCTACCATGTAAACTCTTCTTTGTCCAAGTTGCAACCCTCGGCCCGCATCGTTATACTGGGTTCCTGCGGCGGTTATAACAACCTCAACGAAGTGCTGACCATCAGCAGGGACGCCCACATCATTTCTTCCAAACAGGTGGGTACCAAAACGGTCAACGAGCCCATTCTCAAAGCCATCAACGCTACCCTTACCGGCGGCAGGAACATAGAATGGCTGTCTATGTGGAAAGAATTGGGCAGGCAGTTTGCCGGCGATGCGAATGCAAAGGATAAATTCGAAGATTATATTCCCCCGTATAAAAACCTGGGCGCTATTTTTATCAAGGCGTAC
>Ga0307508_10000927_pt1 | contig 34076 bp, 28 predicted proteins | sample 9_EM_MG_FD_203089 | JGI IMG/M metagenome (GOLD analysis project Ga0307508, IMG submission 203089) | Populus trichocarpa ectomycorrhiza microbial communities from riparian zone in the Pacific Northwest, United States - 9_EM | ecosystem: Host-associated > Plants > Roots > Unclassified | place...
GGGCGGACGGGGGTCGGCCTGGTCTCGCTCGGCGCGCCCGGACGGGTCGCCGGCGCCGCCGCGCCGCCGGCCGCGAGCAGCAGCCGGCGCGGCGTCGTGACGGGCGCGGCCTTGGTCACGAAGGCGTGCCGGGCCGCGGCGAAACCGGACCGGTCGCCGTACAGGTCGCGGCTCATCTCGGCGAGCTCGCGGGCCTCGTAGACCTCCAGCGGCACACGCTCGGCGGCGAGCCGCTTCGCTTTCGCCGCCCGCCGGTTGCCCGCCGAGCGCGGGTCACTCTCGCGTTCGGCCAGGGCGGTCAGCCATTCGGCGTACGCGTCGGGATGACGCGGCCCGACCTCGTCGACGAGGCCGATCGCCGCCGCGCGGGCCACGCTCACCGGCAGCTTGTCGTCGATCAACCGTTGCGCCCGGTCGGCGCCGACCCGCCGCGGCAGCGTGAAGGTGTGCAGCTCGGAGCCGTACAGGCCGATGTCGTAGTAGGGGTTGAGGACGATCCCGTCGCGGGCGGCCAGGATGTCGGCGCCCAGAGCGAGCATCGCCCCGCCCGCCGCGGCGTTGCCGGCATAGGCGGCGATCACGACCTGCCGGGCGCACGTGACGATCTCGCGGCACACGTCGTTGATCGCCCGGATGTTGGTCCAGGCGGCGCCCGCGGGGTCCGGCGCGGCCTCGATCACGTTGAGGTGGATTCCGTTGCCGAACGCGTCGGCGCTCCCGCGCAGCACCACGACGTTCGTGTCCTGCGCGAACGCGTGCCGCAGCGCGGTGAGCAGGCGCCGGCAGTGCCCCGAGGCCATCGCCCCGTTGTAGAAGTCGAAGGCCAGCCACCCGATCGACCCGGTGCGCCGGTATCGCACCTGCCGGTAGGTAGCGGGCGACTCCGGCTCGCTGCCGGCCGGCAGCGGCGACTGCGGCACGCCTCGTAACCGCGCGCCGAGCAACGTCGTCGCCGGCAGCTTGATCCCGGCGCGGCCGTGGTTCTTCTCGGCCGCTCGCAGGTGGCCCAGCCACACGCTGCCGTCGGCGGTGGCGACCAGCACCCCGCCCTGCCGGCGGCTGAGCAGCTGACCCGGACGGCCGCCGCGGTGCAGTCCGGGGTGCGCGTCGTAGGCGAAGACCGGCAGCCCGGCGACCTCGGTGCGCACGCCCGGCGACCCGTCCGCGGCGCGGATCCGCCGGACGATCCGGTCGGTGCCGTCGGTCCACGCGAACGCCCGGTCGGCCTGGGTCATCGGCGGCCGTGGCCGGGCGCCGGGCGCCTCGGTCGGCGCGCGATCGGCCGGCACCGGCACGAAGCCCGGCTCGGCCGCCTTGGCCACCACCTCGAAGACACACTCCATCGCCGCGTCCGCGACCGGACCGCTGTAGAGCGCCGATTTGCGCGCCGCGGCGGCCGGCATCGGGAAGGTCCGGGCGGCCCAGATCGGCCCGGCGTCCATCTCGTCGACCGCCTGCAGCGCGGTAACCCCCCAGGACCGCAGGTTCTCGGTGATCGCCCAGTCCAGCGAGGACGGTCCGCGGTCACCGACCGGTCCCGGGTGCAGGATGATCGTCCGCCAGTGGCGCCAGACCTCGGGCGGCACCCGGTCCTTGAGGTAGGGGCAGATGATCAGGTCGGGCTCGGCGACGCGAACGCCGTCGATCACCTCCTGCGGGCTCGTCGCGAGTTGCACGCCCACGTCGTGCCCGGCGTCGCGCAGCGCGCACCACGCCCGCTGACTCAACCCGTTGAACGCCGTAACGAGCAGCAGGATCCGCACGTTGCCTCCCTGGGAGATGTGCACACAACGATCCGGCACTATTCACCCGGTATCGACAGTTATGTCGGACATGCTGTCCGACCTCCGCTGTTCGAAGCCGTTCCGCGTGCCGGGCTCGAAACTCGGTGCGGCCGGTGGATGTCAGAGGGCCGGACTAAACTCAGTTCCGTACCCCCGCCTTCTTTGGCGTTGGGGTTACTCGACGTGTCTCGGGGGACCTCCCATGCAACTCTCCGGTTTGATCCCGGCTGCCCTGCGTGATCGTGGTCTTGCGCGCGCCCGTGACCTGGCGCGCAAGGCCTCCGACAACGGCGGCTTCATCGACTCCGACTCTCTCGAGGTGACCGCGCCCGCCTCGCTGCGGCCGTTCGTGGTCGCCGCGGTGGCCGCCGACACCGAGCTCGGCGGCGCCGGGCGGCCGGTGCTGGCCGTCACCGCGACCAGCCGCGAGGCCGACGACCTGGCCGAGGCGCTGGGCAGCCTGATCGATCCCGGCCGGATCGCCGTCTTCCCCTCGTGGGAGACGCTGCCGCACGAGCGCCTGTCGCCGCGCTCCGACACGGTCGGCCGCCGGCTGGCCGTGCTGCGCCGGCTCGCCCACCCCGGCGACGGCCCGCTGCGGGTCGTCGTGGCGCCCGTTCGGTCGGTGCTCCAGCCGCAGCTCAAGGGCCTCGGCGACCTCGAGCCGGTGGAGCTTGCCGCCGGCGGCGAGGCCGAGCTCGAGGGCGTGGCCCGGCGGCTGTCCGACATGGCGTACGCGAGGGTCGACCTGGTCACCAAGCGCGGCGAGTTCGCCGTGCGCGGCGGCATCCTGGACGTCTTCCCGCCGACCGACGAACACCCGTCGCGGGTCGAGTTCTGGGGCGACGAGGTGGAGGAGATCCGCACCTTCGCCGTCGCCGACCAGCGCACCATCGACCCGGTCGAGCGGCTCTGGGCGCCACCCTGCCGCGAGCTGCTGCTGACGCCCGGCGTCCGCGCCCGGGCGGCCGAGCTGGCCGCCGAGCACCCCGAGCTCGGCGAGATCCTCGACAAGCTGGCCGAGGGCATCCCGGTCGAGGGCATGGAGTCGCTGGCGCCCGCGCTGCTCTCCGGCACCGACAGCATGGAGATGCTGCTCGACTGCATGCCCGCGGGCACCCACGTGCTGCTCTGCGACCCCGAGCGCATCCGCACCCGGGCGCACGACCTGACCCGTACCTCCGACGAGTTCCTCGAGGCGTCCTGGGCCGCGGCGGCCGTCGGCGGCCAGGCGCCGATCGACGTCGGCGCCGCGGCCTTCCACACGCTGGCCGACGTGCGCGCGCACGCCGCCGTCCGGCGCCAGCCGTGGTGGACGGTCTCGCCGTTCGGCCTGACCGCCTCCGAGCAGCCCGGCGAGCCGGCCGACGAGACGCCCTGGTTGCAGGCCCCCGCGTCGGTCGAGGTGTCGCCCGACGCCGGCGACGCGATCGCGCTGGCCGCGCAGCCCGTCCCGCTCTACCACGGCGACACCGCGCGCCTCGCCGCCGACCTGCACGACTGGGTCGCCGGCAACTGGTCCGTCGCGCTGGTCTTCGAGGGCCACGGCACGGCGCAGCGTGCCACCGAGCTGCTGCGCGACGCCGGCCTCGGGGTGACCCCGGTCGACGCGATCGGCGAGGCGATCGAGCCGGGCCAGCTGCTGGTCACCTGCGGCGCGCTCAACCACGGCTTCGTCGACGGCGGCTCGCGGCTGGCCGTCATCACCGGCAACGACATCACCGGCGGCCGCGGCGCGTCCACGAAGGACATGCGCAAGATGCCGTCCCGGCGGCGCAACACGATCGACCCGCTGGAGCTCAAGACCGGCGACTTCGTGGTGCACGAGCAGCACGGCATCGGCCGGTACATCGAGCTGGTCCAGCGCACGGTCAACGGCGCCGACCGCGAGTACCTGGTGATCGAGTACGCGCCGTCCAAGCGCGGCCAGCCCGGCGACCGGCTCTATGTGCCGACCGACCAGCTCGACCAGCTCTCCCGCTACGTCGGCGGCGAGTCGCCCACGCTGCACAAGATGGGCGGCTCCGACTGGCAGAAGAGCAAGGCCCGGGCCCGCAAGGCGGTCCGCGAGATCGCCGCCCAGCTCATCCAGCTGTACGCGGCCCGCCAAGCCTCCCGGGGGCACGCGTTCGGCCCGGACACCCCGTGGCAGCGTGAGCTGGAGGACGCCTTTCCCTATGTGGAGACGCCCGACCAGATGTCCGCGATCATCGACGTCAAGCACGACATGGAGCTGGCGGTCCCGATGGACAGGCTGATCTGCGGCGACGTCGGCTACGGCAAGACCGAGATCGCGGTGCGGGCGGCGTTCAAGGCGGTGCAGGACGGCAAGCAGGTCGCCGTGCTGGTGCCCACCACGCTGCTCGCCCAGCAGCACTTCAACACGTTCACCGAGCGGATGAACCAGTTCCCCGTCAAGGTCAAGCAGCTCTCCCGGTTCCAGACGCCCAAGGAAACCGCGATCACGCTGGAGGAGGCGGCCGGCGGCACCGCGGACATCGTCATCGGCACGCACCGCCTGCTGGCCAACTCGACGCGCTTCAAGAACCTCGGCCTGATCATCGTGGACGAGGAGCAGCGCTTCGGCGTCGAGCACAAGGAGCAGCTCAAGGCCTTGCGCGCCTCGGTCGACGTGTTGACCATGTCGGCCACCCCGATCCCGCGCACGCTCGAGATGGCGATCACCGGCATCCGCGAGATGTCCACGATCGCGACCCCGCCCGAGGAGCGCCACCCGGTGCTCACCTTCGTCGGCGCGCAGGACGACAAGCAGGTGGCCGCCGCGATCCACCGCGAGCTGCTGCGCGACGGTCAGGTCTTCTACCTGCACAACCGGGTCGAGTCGATCGACCGGGCGGCGCGGCGGCTGCGCGAGTTGGTCCCCGAGGCCCGCATCGCCGTGGCACACGGCCAGATGGGCGAGGACGCCCTGGAAAAGGTGATGGTCGGCTTCTGGGAGAAGGAGTTCGACGTCCTGGTCTGCACGACGATCGTGGAGTCCGGCATCGACATTCCGAACGCGAACACGCTCATCGTCGAGCGGGCCGACCTGCTCGGCCTGTCCCAGCTACACCAGATCCGCGGCCGGGTCGGCCGCGGCCGCGAGCGGGCGTACGCGTACTTCCTCTATCCGCGGGAGAAGCCGCTCACCGAGACGGCGCACGAGCGGCTCGCGACGATCGCCCAGCACACCGAGCTCGGCGCGGGCATGTATGTCGCCATGAAGGACCTGGAGATCCGCGGCGCCGGCAACCTGCTCGGCGGCGAGCAGTCCGGCCACATCGAGGGCGTCGGCTTCGACCTCTACGTGCGGATGGTCGGCGAGGCGGTGCAGGCCTTCAAGGGCGAACGCCCCGAGGAGGAGGCCGAGGTCAAGATTGACCTGCCGGTCGACGCGCACCTGCCCACCGACTACATCGCGGTCGAGCGCCTGCGCCTGGAGATGTACCGCAAGCTCGCCGAGGCCCGCACTGGCGCGACCCTCGGCGAGGTGGTCGCCGAGATGACCGACCGGTACGGCGAGCCGCCCACCCAGGTGGCCAACCTGATCGCCGTGGCCCGGTTCCGCCAGGTCGCCCGGGCGTACGGCCTGACCGACGTGTCGATGCAGGGCAAGCACATCCGCTTCTCGCCGGTGCCGCTGCCCGACTCCAAGCAACTGCGACTTAAGCGCTACCACCCCGACGCCGTCTACAAGCAGGCGACCGACCAGGTCAGCGTGCCGCGGCCGGCCACCCGGCGGCTCGGCGGCGAGCCGTTGCGCGACCAGGCTTTGCTCCAGTGGTGTGCGCAACTTTTGAAAGACGTGCTGGGCGAGGTGCCGGTGCCGGCCGCCGCGCGCTGATTTCCGGGGGTGGGCGACGTGGATCACGGGGGTCGTGAGAGAGTTTTGACCATGCAGCGTGTTCGCCGACTCGCATCCGTCGCCGTCGTCGCGTCCCTCGCGGTCGCCGGCCTCACCGCCTGCCGTACGGCGCCGAGCACGGCCGCCTACTTCGGCAGCGGGCCCGGCGCGGCGACGATCTCGCAGGACGAGGTCGAGGCGCTCTACAAGGACGCGCGGGCCAACAGCACCGGCGCGCGTACGGAGACTGACGGCTCCATCACGCAGCCGGCCCAACTGTCCCGGCAGGACATCGTCGGCACCCTGGTCGGGCTCGACGTGCTGCGGAAATACGGCAAGGACAGCGGGCTCACCCCGTCGGCGGTGACGGCCGACCAGGTGGCGTCCAACCTGTTCCTCAAACCCACCGCGAAATTCGTGCCGGTCTTCGCGGAGTTCGAGGGCCTCCTGGAGGCCGCGGCCGGCAAGGTCCAGGCGCAGCAGCCCACGGTGCCCGAAGTCCGGGACATCTACAACCGGCTCAGCGCGGCGGGAGTGCTGCCCAACTCGACCTTCGAGAGCTGGGCGGGCAGCCTCAACCAGAGCATCCAGCAGCTGATCGGCCAGCGCGTCGGGCTCAAGACGCAGCTCGAAAAGGTCGCGGCCACGATGGACATCGTCGTCAACCCGCGGTACCAGCCGTCGTTCTCCCTCCTCACGCCGTACGGCCCGACGGGTAGGTCGATCCCGCTGGTGGAGGTCCCGGTGGGCGATCCCGCCAACGCGGTTCCGGTCACCACCGCCGGCTGACGCCGTGCCCCGCCGGATCGTCCTGCTGGTCACCTCGCCCCGGCTGCCGGCCGGCCTGCTGACCGCGGCGGCCTGGGACGTGGTGCGTGCCCATCCCGTCGTCGCGGGCGCCGACTCGGAGCAGGCCGGGGCGTTGCGGGCGGCCGGCGTGTCGGTCACCGTGATCGAGCCCGACCCGGAGCGGGTGGTGGCCGCGCTCGGCGACCACGAGGCGGTGGTGTGGCTCTCGGGGCCGGTCGGCGACGAGGACTTCGCCCGCAGGCTGGGGCTGCGGCTGGCCCGCCAACCCGATCTGGCCGAGCTGGAGCTGATGTACGGGTCATGGGACCCGCCCGGCGCGCGGCTGCTCGACGCGGTCGCGGTGATGGACCGGCTGGCCTCGCCCGGCGGCGACCCGTGGAAGCGTGCGCAGAACCACCGGACGCTCGCGCCCTATCTGCTCGAGGAGAGCTACGAGGCGTACGACGCGATCGAGGCCGGTGACATGGACGCGCTGCGCGAGGAGCTCGGCGACGTGTTGCTGCAGGTCGTGCTGCACGCCCGGCTCGCCGAGGAGTTGCCCGACGGCGAGGGGTGGAACGTCGACGACGTGGCCGGCGGGCTGGTCGACAAGATGGTCCGGCGTAACCCGCACGTGTTCGCGGGCCAGAGCGTGGCCGACCTCGAGGAGATCACCGACAACTGGGAGCGGATCAAGCGGGCGGAGAAGTCCCGCGACTCGGCCCTCGACGGCATCGCCCTGAGCCAGCCGGCGCTCGCGCTGGCAGCCAAGATCTTGCAGAGGGTGGAGCGCGCCGGACTCCGCGTACCGCTGCCCGATGGTCTTGATCTTGGAGGCGTGTTGCTGCGGCAGGTTGCCGAGGCGCGCGCCGCCGGGATCGACGCCGAGGCGGCGCTGCGGCGGGCCACGCTCGATTTTGCGGACGACGTGCGGGCCGCGGAGCAGAAAAATGTCGGACCCGCCGAGTAGGTTTCTCGGCATGCCGGAGTTCGTACCGCTCGCCGAGAGCATCGTCGACGCCATTCTCGAAAGCGATCCGGGCCTCGCGTCCTACGCGGGCGACCATCGCTTCGACGACCGCATCCCCGACCTGTCGCCGGGCGCGGTCGGCGCCCGCGTGGCCATGCTGCGCGATGCGACCGACACGCTCGCCGGCATCGACCCCGACACCTTCGATCAGCAGGACCAGGTCGATCACGCGATCCTCTCCGCGGTGGTCGAGCGCGGGCTCTTCGAGCTGACCGACGTGCGCGAGCACGAGTGGAACCCGTTGGAGCACAATCCCGGCCCGCTGTTGCATGCGCTGCTGTCGCGGCCGTTCGCCCCGGCCGAGGAGAGGCTGGCCAGCCTCGGCGGCCGGCTCGCCGCGATCCCCGACGCGCTGGCCACCGCCCGGGCCGTGCTGCGCGACGTGCCACGCATCCACGCCGAGACGGCGGTCGGCCAGTTCCGGGGCACGGCCGCGCTGATCCGCGACGAGCTGCCCACGTTGCTCGCACAGGCGCCGGGCATGCGTCCCGCGGTCGAGCCGGCCGCGGCCGCCGCTATCGGCGCAATCGACGAGTTCGACGGCTGGCTGCGCGCTCAGCTCGAGCGTGGCGAGCCCGGGCGAGACCCGAGGCTCGGCCGGCCGTTGTGGGAGGCGAGGCTGTGGCACACGCTCGACACCGAGCTGCCGGCCGCCGAGATCCTTGCCCGGGCGTGGGAAAACCTCGACCGGGTCGGTGCGGAGCTGCGCGAGGCGGCGGCCCGGCTGGTCGGCGGCCCGCCCGACGATCAGACCGTGCGCAAGGCCCTCGACCTGCTCGCCGCCCAGCACCCTGACGACGAGTCGATCGTCGACCTGGCCAAGGTGACCATGGGCGAGGCCACCGACTTCGTCCGCGAGCACGACCTGTTGACGCTGCTCGACGACCCGTGCGTCATCGAGGAGATGCCCGAGTTCGCCCGCGGCGTCGCGGTGGCCTACTGCGACCCGCCCGGCCCGCTCGAGACCGCCGAGGTGCCCACCTTCTACTGCATCGCCCCGACCCCGTCCGACTGGCCGGCCGAGCGGGTCGAGTCGTTCTACCGTGAGTACAACGACCACATGATCCGCGACCTGACCGTCCACGAGGCGATGCCGGGCCACTTCCTGCAGATCGCCCACTCCCGCCGCTTCCGGGCCGCGACCAGAGTGCGCTCGCTCGGCTGGTCCGGGCCGTTCGTCGAGGGCTGGGCGGTCTATGCCGAGCAGCTGATGGCGGGGCTCGGCTTCGGCGGGCTCCCCGTCCGCCTGCAACAGCTGAAAATGCAGCTCCGGATGAGCCTCAACGCCATCATCGACCAGCTGGTGCACTGCGAGGACATGCTCGAGGCCGATGCCCTGGCACTGATGACGGGGCGCGGCTTCCAGGAGGAGGGCGAGGCGGCCGGCAAGTGGCGCCGTGCCCTGCTCACCTCGACCCAGCTCTCGACCTACTTCGTCGGCTATACCGAGGTCGCGGCCATCGCGGCGGCCCGCCCCTTCGGCGCCACCCCCAAGGCCTGGCACGATGCCATGCTCGCCCACGGCTCCCCACCCCCGCGCCACCTGCGCACCCTCCTGGCCGTCTGAGGCCGAGGCCGCGTTCAACCCCCCGCTAACCCGGCCGGGTGGGCAGAGGGCTGTTGTGGCCGGGCTGCATCGAGATGCTGTATAGATCTGCCTGCTGCCCGGGAAACTGTCTTCGCCGGGGCATCACAACCAGACAGGCGTGGGCACATCCCGCCAGTGGTGAAGAAAAATCGAATACCGTCTTCCAAGCGCCCGTCACTCTGCGTGCATCCGCGCGGACCGGTGAGTCTCCGGTCAGCCCACCTATCCCTTGGAATCGATCATCTAGCTCCGGTCCGGCGCGCTGCGGCGTCAACCGGCGCGCTGCGCCTGGCTGGGAACGGGTTACTGGCGGTTGTCGGTCAGGTGGGTCGCGGGGGGCAGGACGAAGGCTGACTCGTCGGGCTTGTCGGAGTAGGCGGTCAGCGCCACATCTGCCTGGTTGCCGTTGAGGACGCCGGTGAAGCTGCCGAGCGCGCCCTCGGAGGTCACGCAGACCGTGTACCGACCGGTGGGGCTGCCGTCCGACTTGCTCAGGTCGAGGCAGGTGGCGTGCCGGCCGGCGACCGTCGTGTCGTGTTGCTTGGCGACGACGGTCGCATCCAGGGCGGCCGTGTTGAGCATGGCCAGGACCGCGTCCGGGGTGACCAGGGCGCCGGTCTGGCGGGCTTCGTTGGCCGGCGAAGGCGTCGTCTCGGTGCAGGTAGGGGCGTTTTCGCTGCCCCTGCACCGGATGGCGGCCGTCGAGGTCAGGATCAAACGGCCGCCCGGGTACGCGTACGCGGTCCGGGTTGGTTTCTGGACCTGGGTGATCCGGGCCGTTTCGCCGCCGGACAGCTGGTATTTCGCGGTGTAGGTCAGGCCCGTCGACGTGGAGAGCTGGCCGGCCATCTCCGAGATCAGGTCGTCGCGGGTGATGCTCGCCGCGCTGGCCTGGTCGAGGCCGGAGCAGGCCGCGGCGCCGAACAGCACCGCCGCGGCGGTGACGCCGGTCGAAGTAAGGCGCGCAACGGAAGGCACGACTGCCACCTTGGCCTACGGCCGCAACCCGCGCAAACCGATTTGACACCTAAGGAGTAACTCACAGCGACCGTTCAGGCAAGTGCGCCTCGGGAGCGGCTCAACAGCTGCTGGCGCATGATGTACCGGCGCACGATCTTGGCTGCGTAGTCGTCCTTCGCGTCGAAGACCGCGACCATCTCGACCGAGAGCGGGCCGCGCGTGGGCAGTCGTTGGCGCATCGAGCTCACCTTGAACGCGGTAGCGGGGAACTCCACGACCGCCTCGTCGAGCTGGATCCGCAGCAGCATCTCGGTGCCCGGCAGCAGATGGATGTCGGTGAAGTGGGCGCGGACCGCCCGCTCGCTGAGGTCGTGCACGTAACCGATCGTGTCCTCTTCCTCGGGCCGCACCATCACGATCGCCTCGCCGCCCCCGCCGCGTACGAAACTGCGGGCCTGCACGAGCGACGGCTCGCCGGAGAACCGGATGGCCACCCGGTTGCCGTCGGTCCCGACCACGGCCGCGTCCTGGGCGTACCGGCCTCGCGGCGGCGCCGCCCAGCGCAGCGTCACCGGCGTGCCGGCCCCAGGCACGTCGGCGAGCGCCAGCGACAGCGTGGCGTCGGTGCCGTCGGCGTGCACGATCCGGACGTTGGACAGCGTTTCGCCGTACGCGGTCATCTCGATGTACGACCCGTCGGCGGGAAGGGTGCGTCTGCTCATAGTGCCTGTCTCATCGGCCGCGGACGGGCCGTATTGAGCCGTCCGGGACGGGAAGTTCACCGGCCGCCCGAACGAGCGCCACCGCGGGTGGATACGCTCAGGGTCGTGTCTGCCGCAGGGTCGCGGCCCGGAAACTGCAGTCTTGGCGGACGAAAAGTCCCGGCAGACGAAAGTCTTGGCAGAAGAAAACTAGCTGTAGGGAGCGACACGACACATGGCCACCATTGAAGCGATCGTCGCCCGCGAGATCCTCGACTCGCGGGGCAATCCGACCGTCGAGGTCGAGGTCGGGCTGGACGACGGCACGGTCGGCCGCGCCGCGGTGCCCTCCGGCGCCTCCACCGGCGCCTTCGAGGCGATCGAACTGCGGGACGGTGACAAGGGCCGGTACCTGGGCAAGGGCGTCGAGACCGCGGTCTCGAACGTCGAGGACAAGATCGCCGACGAGCTGATCGGCTACGAGGCGAGCGAGCAGCGCCTGATCGACCAGAAGATGCTCGACCTGGACGGCACCCCCGACAAGTCCGAGCTGGGGGCGAACGCCATCCTGGGCGTCTCGCTGGCCGTCGCCAAGGCCGCCGCGCTCTCCGCCGAGCTGCCGCTGTTCCGCTACGTCGGCGGCCCCAACGCGTCGCTTCTGCCGGTGCCGATGATGAACATCCTCAACGGTGGCGCGCACGCCGACTCGAACGTCGACGTGCAGGAATTCATGATCGCTCCGATCGGCGCGCCGACCTTCCGCGAGGCGCTGCGCACCGGCGCGGAGGTCTACCACGCGCTCAAGAGCGTGCTGAAGAAGAAGGGCCTCTCGACCGGCCTGGGCGACGAGGGCGGTTTCGCCCCGAGCCTGCCGTCCAACGCCTCCGCGCTCGACCTGATCGCCGAGGCGGTGCAGGCCGCCGGCTTCACTCTGGGCACCGACATCGTGCTGGCCATGGACGTCGCCGCGACCGAGTTCTACTCCGACGGGGCGTACGTCTTCGAGGGCACCCCGAAGACGACCGACGAGATGATCGCCTACTACGCGAAGCTTGCCGGCGAGTACCCCATCGTCTCCATCGAGGACCCGCTGTCCGAGGAGGACTGGGCCGGCTGGAGCGCCATGACCGCCCAGCTCGGCAACAAGGTGCAGATCGTCGGCGACGACCTGTTCGTCACCAACCCGACCCGGATCGGCCGGGGCATCGCCGAGGGCGCGGCCAACGCGGTCCTGGTCAAGGTGAACCAGATCGGCTCGCTGACCGAGACGCTCGACGCGGTCGACCTGTCGCACCGGGCCGGCTTCAAGACGATGATGAGCCACCGTTCCGGCGAGACCGAGGACGTGACGATCGCCGACCTCGCGGTCGCGGTCGGCTGCGGCCAGATCAAGACGGGCGCGCCGGCCCGGTCCGACCGGGTCGCGAAGTACAACCAGCTGCTGCGCATCGAGGAGCAGCTGGAGGGCGCCGCGCGCTACGCCGGGGCGGGCGCTTTCCCGCGTTACCGCTCCGCGTAAGGAGCCACCGGCAGATCATGGGAGTTGTGGCACTCGCCGTCCGCGGCATAGGTTCGGCGGGTGCCACCCACCAGACTGGTGGATTCCAGGACGCCGAGCGGGGGGAGGTCAGGGGTTTGACGACACAGCGACGTACGCCGAGCGGCCAGGGCCCGACCCGCCGCGCGGTCGCCGGCTCCGGTTCCGGCTCGTCACGCGTGCGCCACACCGGGTCGACCCGCATCCCGAGGAACCGTGCCGCCCGTCCGGCACTGTCCCGGCGTACCGTCAACGTCGGGCCGGGCACGACGAAGCGTACGGTCGCCGCCCGGCCGCGGGCGTTGACCGGCCGGGCGTCCGTCTTGATCGTCGTGTTCGTCGCGCTCGCCCTGGCGTACACGTATCCCTTGCGCGTCTATCTCGCCCAGGAGTCGCAGATCGCGCAGCTGCAGGCCGATCAGGCCGCGCAGCGCAAGGCGATCGCGGAGAAGTCGGCGGAGCTCGACAAGTGGAAGGACCCGGAATACGTCCGGGCCCAGGCCCGGGAGAAGCTGTTCTATGTACGCCCGGGCGAGACCCCCCTGCTCGTGTACAACGATCCGAACGGCGCCGCACACGACGCCGGCAAGTCCCGGCCGGCGGCCGCCCCCGACCGCTGGTACGACACGCTGTGGAGCAGCGTCCGAGCCGCCGACGCGGAGTCGCCGAACTGATGGGCACACCCTCCGAAGCCGATCTCGACATCGTGGCGGCCCAGCTCGGCCGCCGTCCCCGGGGCACCCGCGCGATCGCGCACCGCTGCCCGTGCGGCAACCCCGACGTGGTGGAGACCTCGCCGCGGCTGGACGACGGCACGCCGTTCCCGACGTTCTACTACCTGACCTGCCCGCACGCGACCGCCGCCTGCAGCCGGCTCGAGTCGGCCGGCGTGATGCGCGATATGCAGCAGCGCCTTTCGACGGATCCCGAGTTGGCCCTGCGGTACGCGTCGGCGTTCGAGGACTACGTGAAGCGGCGCACGGCCGTCGAGGATGTGCCGGAGATCGCGCACGTGGCCGCCGGCGGGATGCCGGACCGGGTGAAGTGCCTGCACGCCCACCTGGGGCACGCGCTGGCCGTGGGCCGGGGCGTGAACCCGTTCGGCGACGAGGTGCGCGACGCGGTGGAGCCGTGGTGGGCCGGTGGTCCCTGTATACAGCAATCGGATATAAAGGACGAATAGTGCAAATCAGGCGGGCTCGCACCAAGGACGTGCGGGCGATTCGCGCCCTGGTCGACACCTATACCGAGGATCGCCGGCTGCTCAGCAAGGCCACGGTCACGCTCTATGAATCGGTCCAGGAGTTCTGGGTCGCCGTCGACGAGCACGACAACGTGCTCGGCTGCGGGGCGCTGCACGTGATGTGGGAGGACCTGGCCGAGATCCGCACGGTGGCCGTCGACCCCGCGTGCCGGGGCCGCAAGATCGGCCACCAGATTGTCGACCACCTGCTCGATCAGGCCCGCGAGCTCGGCGTCGCCCGGGTCTTCTGCCTCACCTTCGAGACCCGGTTCTTCGGCTCGTTCGGGTTCGTCCAGATCGACGGCGCCCCGGTGCCGCACCCTGTCTACGAGCAGCTGCTGCGCTCGTACGACGAAGGCGTCGCCGAATTCCTGGGCCTGGAAAGGGTCAAGCCCAACACCCTCGGGAACACGAGAATGCTGCTGCACCTATGAGGGTGGCCGCCATCGACTGCGGGACGAACTCGATCCGCCTGCTCATCGCGGATGTCGCGGGCGACCGCCTCACCGACGTCACGCGCCGGATGGAGATCGTCCGGCTCGGCGAGGGCGTCGACCGCACCGGCCGTCTCTCCGAGGCCGCCCTGGCGAGGACCAGAAAGGCTCTGATCGGGTACGCGGCGCAGATCGCCGAACTGAGTGTCACCCGGGTCCGGATGTGCGCCACCTCGGCCTCGCGCGACGCCGAGAACGCCCAGGACTTCCGCGACATGGTCCGCGGCGTGCTCGGCGTCGACCCCGAGGTGATCACCGGTGACCAGGAGGCACACCTGTCCTTCGTGGGCGCCGTCAACGGTCTCGCGGCCGCCACGCCGTACCTGGTCTTCGACCTGGGTGGAGGCTCGACCGAGTTCGTCACCGGCACGAGCGACGTCGAGCACGCGATCTCGATGGACATCGGCTGCGTCCGGATGACCGAGCGTCACCTGCACGACGACCCGCCGGCCCCTGAGCAGATCGAGGCGGTGTCACGCGACGTGACGGCCGCGGTCGACACGGCCCTGGCGGCCGTGCCGGGCCGCGAAGCCAGGACGCTGGTCGGCCTGGCCGGGACGGTCACCACCGTCACGGCCCTGGCGCTGGGGCTTGACGCGTACGACGTGGAGCGCATCCACCACGCGCGGGTCGGCTACGACGCGGTCGCGAAGGTGACCGCCGACCTGCTCGGCATGACGGTCGCCCAGCGCCTGGCCCTGAGCGTCATGCACCCGGGCCGGGCCGACGTGATCGCGGCCGGCGCCCTGATCCTCCGGATCATCATGGAGCGCTCGGGCCACCAGACGCTGGTCGCCTCCGAACACGACATCCTCGACGGCATCTGCTTCGGCCTCGCCTAGTCGGTGCCGGGGGCGTCCGTAGCGGATTCACTCGGCCGGCGGTCGGCATACCCGGCGCCCCAGTACGGCGGGTCGATCGGTGGCCGGCCGTACGCCGTTCCACTTGACCGACCATCGGAGGCGCTAGTCCGTTCTTGACGGTATTTCGCAATGCACAGTACTGTGCGCTGCGTGGACACCACGCAACTCCTGAAAGGCGTGCTGGACCTGGCTGTTCTCGCCGCGCTGCGGGACGAGGACGGCTACGGCTACGACATCCTCCGGCGATTGCGCGCCGCCGGCATCGACGACGTCGGCGACGCCTCCGTCTACGGCACGCTGCGCCGCCTCTTCAACGGCGGCTTCCTGAACACCTATGTGGTGCCCAGCGACGAGGGCCCGCACCGGAAGTACTACGGGCTCAACGCCGCCGGCCGCGCCGAGTTGCATCGGTCCGGCAAGATCTGGCACGGCTTCGCATCCACCATGGACGATCTGCTTCGCGAGCGGGGGACAGCTTGAACGGCACGGGACAGGACGAGATCACCGCGTACGTCGAGGGGGTCCGCGCCGCGCTCGCCGGCCTGCCCGAGGCCACCCGCGACGAGCTTCTCGAGGACCTGCCGGAACACCTGGCGGAGGTCCGGGCCGAGGGGAACGGCACGCTCACCGAGCGGTTGGGCGCCACCGCCGCGTACGCGGCGGAGTTGCGCTCCACCGCCGGCTTCGTCGGCGGCTTCCCGGACCCGCCGCCCGGCCGTTTCGTACGGTTGCGCGAGTCGCGTGACAAGGGGCTGCGGCTGCTGAATCGGGCGGACATGCGGGTCGGTCCCGTCATCGGCTACGCGAAGGCCAGCGACTTTCTGATTCTGCTGCGGCCGGCCTGGTGGGCGTTGCGCGGCTACCTGGCGGCCATGGCGATCGCCTACCTTCTCGCCAGCAACCGCGGCGGCCAGGGCCTGCTTCCACGCGTCGGCGGCAGCCTGGTGGTCGCCCTGGTCCTGCTGGCCGGCTGCGTCATCCTGTCGATCCTGCTGGGCCGGCGGGGCGCGCGGTTGGCGGCCTGGCCACGGTACGCGCTCTGGTCCGGAACGGCGCTGCTCGCGCTCTTCGCGTTCGCCGGCTTCGTGTCCGCCGACCGGGACGCGCGCAGCTCCGGGTACAGCGACGTGAGCAGCTACGAAGTCAATCCGTACGGCTCGGTACGGGACGTGTTCGTGTACGACTCGCAGGGCCGGCTGGTGACCGGGGCGCGGCTGTTCGACCAGGACGGCTCGCCGATCCACCTGGGCGACAGCTATCCGGTGTCCTGCACAGACCCGGGTACCGGGGAAGCCACGCCGAGCCGCAGCCTCGGTTATCCGTTCTGCCCGCAGAACGCCCCCTTCGACACCGGCCGCGCAGGATCGTTCCCGAGCGCTTCCCCCTCACGTTCCGTGGCCGCCGACCCGGGCAGCTCCGCGACGCCCGCCTCGCCGTCAGTCTCACCCTCCGTCTCGGCGTCGGTCAGCCGTTCGGCGGTCGCCGGCAAGTAGGGCTGAACGTGGGGTCGCGGCCGGAGTTGGCCGGTCGCTAAGGTCCCCCTGCGACCGGTCGACTCCCTCGACCGGCACCCCGAAAGGACCCACCCGTGAGCAACCCGGTTCCGCCGCCCGGTGGCGCCAACTCGCCCGAGCCCGCCGAGGGCGAGTCGGGCGCCCGGCCCCCCGGCCAGCCGCTGTCGGGCGAGTCCCTGCTGGGCGAGCCCGTGTCGGGCAAGCCCTTGTCGGGCGAGTCCACGCTGGGCGAGCCGCCGACGGGCGCGCCTGTCCCGGGCGAGCCCGTTTCCAGCGAGCCTGGCCGGTCGGGGCCCGGCGTGCCGCCGCCTCCGGGCCAACAGGGGTTCGGACCGGCTCCGGGCGGCCAGCAGGGGTTCGGGCCCGCGCCGGGCCAGGAAGGGTTCGGGTCGGCTCCGGCCGCTCCGGCGAAGAAGTCCGGCAGGGGCCGCCTGATCGCGGTCGTGGCCGCGGTCGTGGTGGCGCTCGTCGTGCTCGCGCTGCGGTTCGGGCTGTCCGGCGCGATCAACAAGGACAAGGCCCAGGAAGCCAAGGTCGGCAACTGCGTCGCGGCCCAGGGCGACGTGCCCAAGGATGACGGCAAGACCACCTCGGCCGGGGCTGAGCTCGTCGACTGCGCCTCGACCAAGGCGAAATTCACGGTCGTCGGCCGGGTCGAGGGCGAGACCGACGCTAACAGCAAGTCGTGCGACAAATACTTCACCGACGAGAAGGCGGACTATTTCGTCTATTCGAGCTCGGCGGGCAAGGGCTTCCTGCTGTGCCTGCAGACGAAGGCCTGACCAGAGCCCGTCCGGTGAGGACCGGTTCGGGGCGGCGGGATGGCGGCCCGGGTGCGATCACGCCACGCGGTAGTGCTTCGCTGGCATGGTGAGTTCGGGTGAGTTGACGTCGCGTACGGCTGCTGAGGTTGTGGAGCGCGCGGCTGGCGCCGCGTCGCTCAGCGTGCTTGACGCGGGCATCGCGGATTGTTTCGCCTGTGCGCGGCTGGTCGCATGGCGTGAGGAAGTCGCCGTCACGAAGAGGGCATCGTTTCGGGCCCAGAATTACTGGGGGAGAGCGGTTGCGGGGTTCGGCGTCGAGCAGCCGGAGATCGGGATTCTCGGGCTGGCGCCGGCGGCGCACGGCGGCAACCGCACCGGGCGGGTCTTCACCGGCGACCGGTCGGGTGACGTGCTGTTCGCGGCGCTGCACCGGGCCGGGCTCGCCAACCAGGCGACCAGCGTGTCCGCGGACGACGGGCTGGCGCTGCGGCACACCAGGATCTTCGCGGCGGTGCGGTGCGCGCCGCCGGACAACAAGCCGCTGCCTCAGGAGCGCGACACGTGCGCGCCCTGGCTGCACCGCGAATTGAGCCTGATCCGTCCGAGCTTGCGGGTGGTGGTGGCGCTCGGCGGGTTCGCGTGGGCGGCGTGGTGGCCCGCGATGGCCGCGGCCTACGGCCTTCCGGCGCCGGTGCCGCGGCCGAAATTCGGGCACGGCGCCCAGGTCAGCGTGCCGGGCGCGCCGGTTCTGTTGGGCTGTTTTCACGTCAGCCAGCAGAACACGTTCACCGGAAGGCTCACTCCCGTCATGCTCGACGCCGTGTTCGACCGTGCGAAGAGCTTGGCCGGCCTGGCATGATTCGAGGCCTGCCCACACACCTCGAAAACGGATGTATCGATGGATCTCGCTGCGGTGCGACGCTGGTGGCCGATGGCCGCCGTCCTCGTGCTGCTCTTCGTGACCTCGCTGGCCGCCACCCGCTCGGCGCCGCAGCTCGAGCAGATCCGTCCCGACACGACCGACACCCCGCCACCGCCGTTGCTGCCCACCACGGCGCCCCGGGCGACCACGGGCGCGGCCCAGCCGTCGGGTGCGGCCGAGGGCCTGCCCGCCTGGGTCGGCACGGCGGCGCTGGTGCTGCTCGGCGTGTGTGTTCTCGTCGCGCTCGGCCTGCTGATCTGGGCGTTGCTGCGCGACCAGTCGCGCCGCCGGTCCCGCCGGGCGGGCAAGCGCACCGCCGCGCACCGCGAGCGGCCGCGCACCGCCGACGAATTGGTCGCGGCCCTGGACGCGGGCCTGGAGGAGCTGTCCGACACCGACCGTGACCCCCGCCGTGCGGTGATCGCCTGTTGGGTGCGCCTGGAGCAGGCGGCCGCGGCGGCCGGCACGCCGCGGCATCCCGGCGACACGCCCGCCGACCTGGTCGGCCGGCTGCTCGCCGAGCAGCGGGTCGACTCGCAGGTGCTGGCCGCGCTGCTGGAGGTCTACCGCCAGGCGCGCTACGCCACGCACACCGTCGACGACCAGATGCGCCGCCAGGCCCGTTCGGCCCTGGAGCGCCTGCGTGCCGACCTCGGCGCGGCGGTGCCCTCATGAGCGACCTTGGTGGCGGCCTCGACGAGCTCTTCAGCACGCGCGACGAGCCGCGCGCCGAACAGGTCGAGGCCCCCGAGCGGCGGCGGCCGGTCGCGCTGCGGCTGGCGGGCAACGCGTTGTTGGTCGCGGCCGCGACCACGGTCACCGTCGCGGGGCTGCGGTCGGCCGGGATGCGTACGTCGATCCTGCTCATCGTGGCCGCGTTCACCGGCCTGCGCCTGATCATGCTGGCCGTCTCCGCGGTGGCGCCGCCGGCGTTGCCGAAACGCCGGTCGGGCTCGGCGGCCTCGTCGTCCGGGCCGCAGGGCGACGCGTTGCGCGCCGCCGTGCGCCGCTGGGAGCAGAACCTCTCCCGGGCACACGCCGACTCCGATCTGTATTCGCGTAACGTTCTGCCGGTGCTGGCGGAGCTCACCGACGAGCGGTTGCGCCTGCGCCACGGGATCACCCGGGCGTCCGATCCGCGCCGGGCCCGCGAGTTGCTCGGCGATCCGCTGTGGGCGGCCCTGCACGACCGTGGCCGGCAGGCGGCGAAGGCCCGCGACCTCGAGACCTACGTGGACGTGTTGGAACGACTGTGAGAAAGGTGTGCCGGTGACCGAGAACGCCCTTCCCCCGTACGAGGTGGGCAGGTTGGCCGGTGCCGTCCTGGACTCGGTCGGCAGCGTGGTCGTCGGCAAGCGCGACTCGCTGGAGCTGGTCCTGGCCGGCATCCTGGCCGGCGGCCATGTGCTGCTGGAGGACCTGCCGGGTCTCGGCAAGACGTTGACCGCGCGGTGTTTCGCCCAGTCGCTCGGGCTCGACTTCCGGCGCCTGCAGTTCACGCCCGACCTGCTGCCCGCCGACGTCACCGGCTCGTTCCTCTACGACCAGCGCAAGGGCGACTTCGCGTTCCGGGCCGGGCCCGTCTTCACCAACATGCTGCTCGCCGACGAGATCAACCGGACGCCGCCGAAGACCCAGGCCGCGTTGCTCGAGGCGATGCAGGAGAAGCAGGTCTCGGTCGAGGGCGTCACCTACCGGCTGGACCCGCCGTTCCACGTGCTCGCCACCGCCAACCCGATCGAGTACGAGGGCACGTACCCGCTGCCCGAGGCCCAGCTCGACCGCTTCATGCTGCGGGTTTCGTTCGGCTATCCCACGGCCGAGGAGGAGTGGGAGGTGATGCGGCGCCGCATGTCCCGCCGCCAGGAGGAGGCGTTCCTGCCACCGGTGGTCAACGCGGCCACGCTGCAGGCGATGCAGGCCGGGCTCGAGTCGATCGCGGTGGAGGATTCGATCGGCCGCTACATCGTGTCGCTCACCGCGGCTACCCGCGAGCACGCCTCGGTGCTGGTCGGATCGTCCCCGCGCGGCTCGCTGGCGCTGCTGCTGCTGGCCCGGGCGCGGGCCGCGATGGCCGGGCGCGACTTCGTGGTCCCCGAGGATGTGAAGGACGTCGCCATCCCGGCGCTGTCGCACCGGATCACGCTGCGCCCCGAGATGTGGCTGCGGCGGGTCGACCCGTCGTTCGTGGTGCAGGAGGTGCTCACCGCCGTGCCGGCGCCGGCCAGCGGCGCCCTGCCCAGCTATGCGCGGAATGACTGAGGTCGCGTTGCGGGCGGCCGTCCCGCCGTACCCGAACGAGCCTGCCGAGGCCTGGGCGGCGCCGGTGTGGGTGCCGACCCGCGCCCTCGGCCGGTCGGTGCTGCTCACCGGCCTGCTGCTGGTGCTCGGCGTGGCGCTGGGCCGGGTCGACCTGGTGCTTCTCGCGGCGCCCTTCGCGATCGGCGCGGCGGCCGGCCTGCGCCGGATGCCGCGCTCGGCGCCCGAGCTGACCATCGAGGCAGACGAGGAGCACATCGTCGAGGGCGGTCACGTCGATGCCTCGGTCACCGTCGCGAACCCCGACGTCATCGCGTACGACCTGGTGGTCGTCCGCACCCGTACCTCGCCGTGGCTCAAGCTGGAGCACGCGGACCGGCCGTTCGCGATCCGGGTTTCCTCCGACAGTTGGGCCGCCGTCGAGTTGCCCGGCGAGGCGCTGCGCTGGGGCCGCCAGGACGTCGGTCCGGCGGCGGCGCGCGTCGCCGCCTGCGGCGGCTTGCTGGCCTGCCGGCCGGTGGTCACCGCGGCGCGGGGCGTGCGGGTCTATCCGGTCACCGAGCCGTTCAACGCGACCGAGGCCATGCCGGCCGCCGCCGGCCTGGTCGGCAACCACCGGTCGCGGCGGATGGGCGAGGGCGGCGAGCTTGCGGGCGTACGCCCGTTCGCGCCGGGCGACCGGCTGCGGCGCATCGACTGGCGCGTCTCCCTGCGGACCCGCGACCTGCACGTCGCCTCGACCCTGTCCGACCGCGACGCCGAGGTGCTGCTGCTGCTCGACGTGCTCGGCGAGGTGGGCGACTCCGGCGGTGTCGCGGGCAGCGCATCCGTGCTGGACACGACGGTCCGCGCCGCGGCCGCGATCGCCGAGCACTACCTGCAGCGCGGCGACCGGGTGTCGCTGCTGGAGTACGGCGCGGCCGCCCGCCGCCTGCGCCCCGCCACCGGGCGCCGGCAGTACCTGACCGTCCTGGAATGGCTGCTCGACGTGCGCCCCGACCCGGTCGAGCACGACCAGTACGAGAACGTCTTCGGCGCCCACCGCGTCTCCTCGGACGCGCTGGTCATGGTGCTGACCCCGCTGGTCGACCCGCGCTCGGCCGACATGCTGGCCCAGCTCACCCAGTCCGGCCGCTACGTGGTCGCGGTCGACACCCTGCCCGCCGGCGCCGCTCCGGAGGCGCGCAACCAGTGGACGCCGCTGGCCACCCGGCTGTGGCGGCTGGAGCGGGAGAACGTGCTCGGGCGGCTGCGCGAGCACGGTGTGCCCGTGGTGGCCTGGGCCGGCGCCGGCAGCCTCGACCTGGTCCTGCGCGACGTCGCCCGGCTCGCGTCGGCACCGCGGGGGCGCTGATGGGCGCGCTGCTGGGCCGGATCGATCGGGCGCGGGTGGCGCTGGGCCGGGCCACCGCCGTCCCGTTCCTGATCCGCTGCGGCATCGCGCTCTGCGGCCTGATCGCGATGTCCGTGGCCTGGCCGCCGGCCCTGCTCGCCAGCGAGTACTTCGTGCTGGTCGCCGCGGTCGCGATCTATCCCGCGGTGGCGCCGCGCGGCCGCGGCTTCACCTTCGCCGCGGTGGTCGCGGTGGCCGGCTGGCTGCTCGACACGGTCGGCTACGGCGCCCGGGTCGAGCTCTGGCGGGTGCTGGCCCTGGCGACGCTGCTCTACCTCGGACACACGCTGACCGCGCTCGCCGCCGTCCTCCCGTACGACGCCGTGGTCAACCTCGACGTGGTCGGTGCCTGGCTGGCCCGCGCCTTGGCCGTCGTCCTCGTCTCGGCCGTGCTCACCGTCGTCGCGCTGGAACTGTCGTCGGCGCTCTCCGGCGGCGCCTTCCTGCTCGCCACGCTGGCCGGTCTCGCCGGCGCCGTCGGAGCCACGATGCTGATAGCGCGCCTCCTCCGTCGCGCCTGAAATCTCTGAGAAATATCTGGTTCACAGCACTTGACAAACGGCTTTGGGATACGTCACAGAACCGGGCACCGGGTGGCGCGGGCAGGGATGATGGCCGGGTGAATCCGCAGCGAATCGTTGTCGTAGGGGCAGGTCACGTTGGGCTTTACGCGGCCCTGCGCCTGTCGAGGAAGCTCACCTCGCGCCGGGCCGAGGTGGTCGTCATCGACCCGCAGCCGCACATGACGTACCAGCCGTTCCTGCCCGAGGCCGCGGCCGGCAACATCTCACCGCGGCACTCGGTCGTCCCGCTGCGTAGCGAGCTCAAGCGGTGCCGCATCGTCTCCGGCGAGGTCACCCGCATCGAGCACGGGCGCAAGACGGTGACGATCCAGCCGATCTCGGGGCCGTCCACCGAGATGGAGTACGACCACATCATCGTGGCGCCCGGCTCGGTCTCGCGCACCCTCCCGGTGCCCGGCCTGCGCGAGCGCGGGATCGGGTTCAAGACCATCGGCGAGGCTATCTACCTGCGCAACCACATCCTGGACCGGCTCGACGTCGCCGCGGTCACCCCCGACCCGGCGGTCCGTAGGGCCTCGCTGACCTTCGTGTTCGTCGGCGGCGGTTTCGCCGGCATCGAGGCGCTGGCCGAGATGGAGGACATGGTCCGCGACGCGATGAAGTACTACGCGGAGCTGGACCCCAAGGAGATCCGCTTCGTCCTGGTCGAGGCCACCAACCGGATCCTGCCCGAGGTCGGCGCCGAGATGGGCGCGTACGCCGCCCGGGAACTCGCCGCCCGCGGCATCGACCTGCGGCTGGGCACCCGGCTCGAGTCCTGCGTCGACGGCGAGATCCTGCTCTCCGACGGGTCGCGCTTCCTGGCCGAGACCCTGGTCTGGACGGCCGGCGTGAAGCCGTCGCCGATGCTTGATCGCACCGACCTGCCGCGCGGCCCCCGCGGCCACGTCACCTGCCTGCCCACGCTGCAGGTCGTCGACGGCGGCGCGGTGCTCGACGGGGCGTGGAGCGCCGGCGACTGCGCCCAGGTGCCCGACCTGACCGCGCCGGGCGCCTTCTGCTCGCCGAGCGCGCAGCACGCGGTGCGGCAGGCCAAGGTGCTCGCCGACAACATCCGGCAGGTCATCCTCGGCGGGGCACCCGTGAACTACCGGCACAAGCACGCGGGCAGCGTCGCCGGCCTGGGCCTCTACAAGGGCGTGGCGCACGTCTACGGCATCAAGCTCAAGGGGCTGCCCGCCTGGTTCATGCACCGGACCTACCACATGAGCCGGATCCCGTCCTTCAACCGCAAGGTACGGGTCCTCGCCGACTGGTCGCTCGCCTTCGTGCTGCGCCGCGAGACGGTCGCCCTGGGCCAGCTGCACGCGCCGCGCGAGGAGTTCACCCACGTGACGCCGTCGCTGCTCGGCGACCGCGAGCCGGCCGGCGCCGCCTGAGGGATAGTCACGCCACTCGCCGTGACCCTTAGTGATCGTTTGGGCACCCTGGACCGCATGTCCGGTTCCACCGCCAGGCAGGCACCCGATACGGTGTGAGCAAGCCCGCCCGGGTGGTGGAACGGCAGACACGGCCGCCTTAAAAGCGGCTGCCTTACGAGGCGTGCGGGTTCGAGACCCGCCCCGGGCACCCAGCCCGCAACTTCGTTTTCGCTGGTCAGGGCCTTGATCCACGTGTCAGCCGAAGGATGAAGTCGATCGTGGTTGTCCTGCGGAGTCGGTAGAGCGGGGTGTTTGTCCAGGTCAGTGCCTTGGTGCGGTGTTTGCGGTCGAGGTGCCGGGGGAGTCACGCAAAGCATCCGCACGCTTCATACGCGCGATCGGCCGTCGACCTCCTGCGGAGGGTTCGCGGCGTAGCCGACACCAGGCTGTTGCGTTATCCATCCTGCAGCGCGAGCATCTCGAGCAGCAGGTCCGGATGAAGATTAAACGGCCTGGCTTTACTACCGCAGCGCTCCCGGCCACGACACGCAGATCGCGAGTTCAGGCACGGAACGTAACGGGACAGGCTCTATTCGACATGATCACGTGCACGGATTTGCCGATGAGAAGGTGTCCGTACGCATACCCAGCGCTCGACCGTCGCCGTTGAGTCACCTCAGCAATAGACACTTCCCGCGACCCTATTGCCCGGCTTGTCCAGTTCCGATCGCCGCTGTGCTCACTGCGTGTCACGCTGCGGGCGCCCACCACCTCTCCCTGCCTGGACCTTGTGAAGATGTGGTGTGGCGTGTCGCCCGAGATCGACAAGATTGGCGCTGGGCGGGCCCGTGGCGAGGCAGAGGGTGACGCAGGGCGACGTCGGGTCCGGGATTGGGTGGGGCGATCCGGCCGGCGGCGCCGAAGGAGGTGTCTCGTTTTTTTGTTTACGCCTGCGGGGATGTGCTCACGCCTTGTCGGATGTGAGGGCCGTAGCGACTCAACTCCTGCTGGGCAATTCCGCTCTCGAGAGCGGTGCGACGAGAACCCTGGCGGACACGTCATCGGCGACGAACTAACATGCCGCCGACAGCGCGGCCGTGGATGCTGCCGGTAGCGCTCCGTCACATGGGTCGCACCTCGGGCGCCCGTCAACTGCACCAGGTAGCCGGCGAACCGGTCAGGCTTGCCGTGACCGCACCGAGTGACTCTTCGGGCGACCGGCCCGGCCGCGGAATGTCTCCGGCCTGGGCTTTCAGGTGCGGTTTCAGCCCCGCGTCAGTACCGTTTCAGCCTCTCCCGCGAACCTCGACGGTGTCGGTCAACCCTCTGAGGAGCGGACAGTGGCGCAGACTTTGTCGGTCAACATCGACAGCCCGGTAGCCGGAGCGCTGGTGGGACCAGTTGTGCACGTGTCTGGAACGGTGAGCGTTGTGCGGTACGCGACATGGCGCGCCGAGGAACGCGGCGCAGTTCGCGGGCGATCCGGTCGGCGCCCCGTTCGTCCCGGCGCCGCGGCGCGGAGATCATTGCGTCTCGGACGACTGGCGACCTACTTCGGACGGTCGGGTCCGGCAGGCCGAAGCCCCGTGCGGAAGAGACATGCGCGGCTTCCAAGCATGTCCATCTGGCTGATGTGCGGATGTCTCAAAGCTGCCGCTGATCCGCCCGGACCGCGGAGGGAACGGGATGGAACCGGATGGAACCGGATGGAACGCAGAACAGTACAGGTGCTGCTGCCGCCAGTGACCAAGGGCGAGACGGCTTGGTTCGCTGCGCGGAGGCTGGTCAGGACTCCCTGGGCACTAACGGCCGCTCGACCAGACTGAGGAGCCAACGATGAGCGACGACATTAACCGACCGATGCCGCTGGCCGCCTCCGGGCGGCGTAGGCGACGCATCCGCATCCCGATCGTCTCCTTACTGGTGTTCGCTATCTCGGCCGTTGTCGCGGCGCCGGCGGCCGCAGCCGGCAAGACGGTTGACGGCGGGACCGTTGTCCATGCCACCGCCCTGTGGTCGAGTGTGGATGGGCAAGGAAACAAAGTCGTCACGCAGCTTGATCTCGTCGACGGCATTGTCTACGACGAGGAGCACCGCCCGAAATTCGGCCAGGGCACGACGATCGAGCTGTCCCGGACGGTCATCGACCCGAGCGGTCACACGGTCTACACTGGTGATTCCTTCTTCGGCACCTTGTTCACGACCGCACCTGTCTTCCACACCGATAAAGTGGGGACACTGCGTTCGGCGACGCTGGCGCCGGTAAAGGTGGACCAGTGCGTATTGGGCCCTTCCCCTTGCGAGGTCATCGATAGGAGCCTCATCGTCCAAACTGATTGGACCGGGACCGGGCCTATGGGGGAGACCCGCTCGACTTTCAGGGACGACGGCAGCGCCCCGGCCGGCCCAACCGACTTGAGGCTGAGCGATGATGCGGCGTACCGGTCCGCGCCTGCGACCGGGATGTTGAATGGGAAAAGCCTGGGAGAACCGACGACAAACGCGACCCTTTCCCGCACGTCGCGGGTCACTGTCATCTCTGGCAAGCTGCCGGGAATCATCTCCATCCCGGACTACGACGCTGCCACGATTGATCTGGGGAACAAGACCACGCGCGGCGGCAAAAGCACAGCGGCCAACACCGCCTGGGTAATTCCGAATCCCGACGGCACCACAACCTACTACCAGCTAACGGTACTGCAGGGATCCGCCCTCGATGGCCGAGTCGTAAGATTCGTCGATGAAACCTTCGTCTCCTTGGACAGGCGTGTCGTTGACAGGGATGGCAATACCGTCGATTTCGCGATCGGCGGCGCGGTCTCGCCCGGATCCGGGACCTTCACGGCGAAGAAGGACCTCAAAGAGGCGACCCTCGCGCCGATCACGGTCAAGCTGACGAGCTGCCCCAGCACGGGCGGTTGCACCACGGACAAAACCGCGACGATCGAGGCTACCTGGGCCGCCACTAGCAAGCCGGTCACGAGCACATACCGGTACACCGGAATCACAAACTGTAACGATAGCCAATGCACCACGGCGGACCCGCACCACAAATTCAAGATCTCAGCCACCGGTGCGAGCGCTGTGGTCAATGCCACGGCGACAGCTACGTTCAACGGCGTTGACCTCGGGCCCAGCACAACCGATCCGAGCGTGGGCACGACATTCCTGTCGAGCGGGAGCCGGTCCACGATCGAGTACGGCGGAAGCTACCCAATCAACATCTACCCGATACAAGCACCTAAACCACCTACAGCACCATAACGCAGCAGACGACGGTGTGCGCGTCGGCGGGCGGGCGAGGGAACGGACCCAGGGCCTCGTCCTACCGACGCGCCCACCTCTGCGGCCGACGAGAGCGCCGACATCCCGGCGCCACGTCACGCTGCGTGTAGCTGCTCGTGTCGGCCGGCCGCGCACTCCCGCAACGAGGTCTGCACTGAAAATAGAGCCACCGGACCGGCGCGCCGTGATCGGCACAGCCGGGCGAACTGGCGGAACGGCACCGGATTCGCGGCCGACAACCTCGAACCTGTTCTCGCGCCTGAACACGTGATGGTCACGCGTGTGATCCGTTCGTCTGGGCGGCTCTGTGCCGGGTGTCCGTTAGCCGGGTAGTGCAGTTGATCATTTTCCGACGCGGTTGACCTTCCTGATCGTACGATCCGGCGATGCCACCCCGCGTCCAAGCTCTGCTCGCACCACCGTTCGTGGTCCTGGCCTTCACTTTGTCGTTCAGCGTGAACTTGTGGCTGCAACCTTTCACCTGGCCGATCGAGCCTGCCGTTGCCGGCATCACGCTTCTTCTGCTTTCGGCCGCAGCGAGCGCGGCCGTTCCTGCTGGGGGGTACGCCCTGATCACCGGGGCGTTTCGCCGCCGGCCGGTCTGTTGGGACAGCGACCCGGCCGGGCACCGGTTCAGCGCGCGGTGGTCTCCACGACAGGCAGTGAGGATGATCGCCGTAGGGTCGCTCGTCGCCAGGGTCATTCCTGTCGAGCGGGTGCCGAACCAGGATCAGGCGCGGATCGCGGAGCTTGGCATGGAGACAACGGTCTATGTCGTCCTCGCGGCGGTGCTGTTGATCGACGTCCTGTTGCGGTCCATGACGAGCAGGCCGAGCATTGCCCTGAGCTCGGACGGGCTGACCGTACGCCGTCGTGTCCGCCGGAACGAGATCCGATGGGACGAGTTGCTGCCCGGCGGGCCGCTACGACCGGCGAAACGCAATCCGGCCACGATTGACCTGCGCCGGTTCGGGACGCCACTGGGTCGGCAGCCCAAGCGGTTGTCGCTACCGGCCGGAGGTTTGCATATCGATACAGCGTTCCTGGCGTACACGATCCGCTGGTACGTCGAGCACCCGGACCGGCGTGCCCGGATCGGCGACGCCGCGGAGCTGAAGGAACTCCAGCGTGGATTCGCCATCGAAGACGCAGCGTCGCCATGAGATGAGCACGACGATCCCGCCGGTATCGGACCAGGATGACCTATGAACCCCGACGGCTGGCGCGAACATCCCCTTCTGCCGCGAACCGGTGCGACACATCGTTACATGTTCTGAAAGTCGGTCGAGTCGGCTGCGGTCATGAGGTATACCCGGGCTATGCGAGCAGGGCCGGGGCATGTGCTGCATTTCTCCGAGGACCCGACGATCACCCGCTTTGTCCCGCACGTCGCCGTGACCGCGCAGCAGCCGCAGGCGTTCGTCTGGGCCGTCGACCACGATCGGGCGCCGGACTACTGGTTCCCCCGGCAGTGCCCTCGCGCGATGGCCTGGACCCGGCCGGACAGCACACCGGCCGACCGCCTGCGCATCATCGGCGAGGGCTGCGGCGATCGCGTGCACGCCATCGAGTACCGCTGGCTGAACGCGATGCGTACGGTCCGACTCTACGCCTACCGGCTCCCGGCCACAGCCTTCCGGCCGTTCGGCACCCCTGAGCCCCACGCCCACGTCGCGACCGAGCCGGTCGTTCCGCTCGGCCCACCCGAACCGGTCGGCGACCTACTCGAGCACCACGCCGAAGCCGGCATCCAACTGCGCGTCCTGACCGACCTGTGGCCCTTCTGGGACGCCGTGACCACCAGCACCCTCGGCTTCAGCGGCATCCGGCTACGCAACGCCACACCCCGGCCAGCAATCACCACATCCGACCGCCGCTGAGCCCAGCACCCACTCCCGCGGCGGTAACCTACCGGCCGGTACCCAAAGGCCAGCGACACCGGGGGCCTCGAACACCAGAAACCCGGCGACCAGCACCGCAGCTACGTACCGTCATCGAAGAGATCCGGCTCAGGCGCGGTCGTGCCGATGAGCGTGCATCGCGGCGCGTAGATGGATCCGTCTTGTTTCTGTTTTCGTCGAATGGCCATGAGGAGAGTGTTGGTGCCGTTGGCGTGCTGCGCGCTGCTGGTGGCGTGTCAGCAAGCCCGGCCGATGGGTGCATGTCCGGCTGTGGACTCACCACAGGGTGTGATCTTCGTGCTCCCTGCAGGTGGCCATATCGAGGAGCCTGTCGAGGTACGCGCGTGCGTGGAGCGGGACTGTGTGATCGATGATCTCACGTCGGCGCGTGTGTCAACCGCATGGATCGTTACGGGCGCTGCCGAGGCGGCCGCCGGTCGAGCGGTGTCGGCGCGTTCGGTTCAATGCATCTACGCGTGTCTCTTTCCGCGCGATCATCGCGCTCCCCTGCGCTCCCAACGCTAGTGGATATCAGGCCAGCGTCGTCGCTACGGCTGCTGGCGACCTCGTCCCAGGTTGATCACCTTGTAGCAGCCCCGGTCGTGTGTGGATCTTCCCGCAGATCGTGCGCGTCGACTGCCGATGGACGCTGCGGAGCAAGAGTGGAGCGGGGAGCGGGCCTAGAGTGAGGCTATGTCAAAGGTACGGGTGCATAACTTCGCGGTATCGCTGGACGGGTTCGCCACCGGGGAAGGGCAGAGTCTGGATGCGCCGTTCGGGCATGCGGGTGGGCGGCTCATGGAGTGGTTCTTCGGGACCCGCGTGTTCCAGTCGATGAATGGGAAGGACGGCGGGACCGAGGGAGTCGACAACGCGTATGCCGCGGCGTGGGGGCCCGGAATCGGGGCCGAGATCATGGGCCGCAACAAGTTCGGGCCGCACCGGGGCGTCTGGCAGGACGAGGAGTGGAAGGGCTGGTGGGGCGACAATCCGCCGTTCCACACACCGGTCTTCGTGCTGACCCATCATCCGCGGCCGACCCTGAAAATGGAGGGCGGCAACACCTTCCACTTCATCGACGCGAGTCCGGCCGAGGCGCTCGCGCAGGCACGTGACGCGGCCGGCGGCCTAGACGTGCGCATCGGTGGCGGTCCCAGCACGGTCCGCCAGTTCCTCGCGGCGGACCTGATCGACCACCTACACGTCGTACTGGTCCCGATCGTACTGGGCCGGGGCGTGCGACTCTGGGACGGGTTGGAGAGCCTCGAAGGCCGTTTCACGGTCGAGTCGGTGACGACCCCGAGCGGCGTCACTCATTTGACCTTCACCCGGCGATAGAAAGCTGAATACCTACTAGGCGAAAGAGTGAAAGCCCCGCCCGCAATGACAGACCCATTCCGCAATGATCATCTGTGCCAAATCGAACCTACGCACAATGCCGAGATTAGTGCGCCCGCGACGCGCGTCCATGCCGTGTCTGCTTAGAGTGGGCGGCGTAGATGCGCGGCCTACATCAGCCAGCGTCGGCCGCCGCTCCACGCCGGAACAGCACCTCACCGTCCCTTGCGGTCGAGGAGCCCCACGAGCACGGGCGTCGCCTGCCGGACCATGCCGCCGACAAGCACCATCCGGCAGCCGTCCAGCTCTGCGACGGTTCCGCCGTCAAACACGGCGATCCGGCTGGCGGGAACCTTGCAGGCGGCCGGCGGGCCGGCCTTGGCGAGTTCCTTCCGTACGGCGTTCCACTGCGCATATGTCAGGGTCAGACTCGACTCGTACTCCGCACCGGGCTTCGGGCCGCCCTGTTCGCTCGCCGGCACCCGGAAGATGCAGACCTTCACGGGGGCGTCGGGTGTCGGGACGGCGGTTGGGGCGGCCGTGCGAGTCGGGTCGTTGCGGCGGGTCGCCCAGGCCATGTCCGAATAGTCCTGCCCGCAGCCGCTGGCCGCGGCGCCGTCGGAGACCGTCGTGTTGAGGAAGCGCGACGAGACCCTGGTGGTGTGCAGGGCGCCGATCGCGGTGAGCACCTCACGGCGCGGGTGGTCGCAGCCGTCGATCGGGACGCCAGGGCGCACCCACCGGCCCTGGGCATCGATCAGGGCCAGCCACGGCTTGCCGACCAGGTCCAAGGTGCACCCACTGCCCGTTTTCCCGCCGTCCGGCAGTCGGAGGGCGGTGACCAGGGCGGTGATGGCGGTGGCGCGGTCCTCGACCGCGAGCTGATCGGTGCCGCCGCCGGTTCGCTGCTGCTCGACCGTACGGCAGAGCACCGCGGCCACCGGCGTAAAGCTGGCCGCCAGCCGGGGTAAGCCGGTCGAACCGCCGCCGTTCGCGGCGCCGGCCGCCCCGCAGGAGTGCCAGGCCGCATTGACGACGGGCGTGCCCCCGCTGTGCGCGCAGCCGGCCATCGCCATCATCAGGCCGGCCAGCAGGGCCAGCCGTCCCCGTGTCGTGATCACGCCGATGAGACGCCCCGGCGACCGCAATGGTTCCCGCGTGTTCGTTGATCCCCGCCGGCGATTAGCGCCCTGCGGTCCAGGTCGGCTTGCCCTCGACGCGATCTGCCGCGGCCGGCCTGGGCCGGGAAGCTACTCACTTCGAGAGCATAAGGATCTCCACGGCCCGGAAGCCAGCTCACTAACGCAGCCGTCGCTCACGCGGGCGGGCCCGCCCTCTCATGCCCCCGTCGTCGCGCGCCTACGGAACTTGTGCCGCTGTCGTCCACCTCTCGGCTACGCGGGGCGAGGTGTGCCGGCGGCGACCCAGGCAATCCATCACCAGCCGCCGCTGAGGTCTCGGGCGGGTTCCCTATGCCGTCGTCCGCGGTGACCACGAGCGGTCCGACGGGCTCACCCATGCCCTGCACCGCCGTCCGTCGAGCGTGCCTCGATCGCGTGGATCACCGAGGCCATGTCCGCTCCACCGTGGCCGAGCGCGAGCGCCTCCGCGTACAAATCGCGGCAGACCTCCAGCAGCGGCGCGGCCGCGCCGGCCGCCCGCGCCGCGTCGACGACCAGCCGGTTGTTCTTCAGCACGTCGGCGATGCCGGCCTGGATCTCGAAGTCGCGCGACGCCAGCTTGGCGGTCTTGACCCGGGAGATGCTGCTGGCCATCTGACCGGCGTCCAAAACGGCCCGCAGCAGTTCCAGATCGAGGCCATGCCGCTCGGCGAAGTGGAACGACTCGGCGAGACCGGTGACGGTGGCAATCAGGAAGATGTTGACCGCAAGCTTCATGGTCAGGGCTGCGGGCACCGGCCCGCAATCGAACATCTCCCGACACATCGGTGCCAGCAGCGGCCGGACCCGGGCCACCACGACCGGATCGCCGGCGAGCATCGCCACCAACTCTCCCGCCTCGGCCGGCCGGCGGGAGCCGGAGACCGGCGCCTCGACGTACGCGCCGCCACGGGCGACGACGGTGGCCTCCAGCTCTCGCGAATAGCCCGGCGACGTTGTACCCATGTGCACGATCGTGCGACCGCCGAGCTTCCGCTCGCGAAGGACATCGTCGATGGCGGCCTCATCGGCCAGCATCAGGATCACGACCTCCGCACGGGCCAAAACCTCGTCCGGTGTCGCCGCCACGACCGCGAACGGTTCAGCGCGTTGCGGTGAGCGGTTCCAGACAACGAGGTCGGTACCGGCCCGGGCAAGGTTGAGCGCCATCGGCAGTCCCATGGTGCCGAGCCCGATGAATCCCAGAGTCATGCCAGCACCGTAGAGAATCCGGGCGCCAGATTCGGGCCAGACAGCGCCGGACCCCGGCCAATTCCCGCCGCGAACATGAGCGTCCAGAATCACGACACCAAAGATCCCCGTGACCTCAACTATGCCGGCGTCCGTGCGCGCTCGTAGACGACCTGCCGTCACCCTCGGTGGCCAGCACCCGAACCGGTCGGCATAGTGAACTGCCGAGGAGCGGGCGGCGGCCGGGGCTCGGCTCGCCAGGAAATAGCAAACGCTCAGACCTCAAATGGACGATAGAAATCCGCGGGAAGCGGGGTGTCCGCGACATAAGCGCGGACCATTGCGACAAACAACTCGGGTGCCTCGCCGCTCCACGCGTGACCGACGCCGGGTACGAGCCGCGCCTCGCCGTGATCCTCCTGTAGTCACCAGCGCCGTTCAGCTCATCGAGCAACTCATCCGGGCACAGCTCGTAGAGGTCGCCCCACCACCGGCGGGCCTTGTTGTCCCCGATCCGGTAGCCACCGGGAGCGCCTCTCGCCACGTATCGTCGCCTACTCATTGCCGCGCAAGATTGCAAAGCCGCAGCCTGTCTGCACTCGCCTTCCTGGCCTCGCGGACGGCGACCTCATTTGCCGAACGCGGGCACGGGCAGCTCCGCCGTGGTGCCGATTGATCCGGCGATCGGCTGGACTCGAAAGGACGTCGATCACGTACTCGATTGGGTAAGCGACTTGCCGTCCTGACCCGATCCCCGCGCCATGATCAGGTGCGCGGATTTGCCGCGATCGGGCAGCACCGCGTACGAATCCGGCGGACCGCCCGTCGGGCCGCACGTGTTGCCAGGCGGCGTCAGCGCTGCTCGCCGGTTCGAGATCGTCCGCACGGTTGAGGTGAGCGACCGGATCGGGGCTGGCGATAGGAAGCGGGTGCTGGTGCAGTACTGCCATGAAGGGAGTCAAGGCCCAGGAACTGCTCGACTACATGATCGAGGCGCTGCACGAACACCTGCCGGCCGGCGTTCGAGCGGTCCGCACTCGGGTGGGCGTCGCCGGCGGGCTGCAGATATGGCCTGTGCCGAGCACGGTTCCGGTTGATGTGGACTACGGATTCTGGGACATCCGTGCAGAGCCGGAAGGCGGGCACGTCCAGACGCGAGGCCCCTGGCTGCCGTGGGGTTTCGGTAGCTGGATGCCGGTGCCCCACTGGCTGCGGATGAGGATCGACGCTGTGGCCGCTTTGGAGTGCATCCAGGAGGCGGTTCAGCGCGTCGACGCCACCTGGCCGACCCCTGACGCCAAGGTCAAGGCCAGAGCCGAGCACGATCAGATAGTGGTGTGGTTCCACAATCCGCCCGGCGGTTCGCTGCCGCCGCCGGTGCGGCTACCGAAGGCAGCCTTCCGCTGAGCGGCCACCAAGGCGGCGCGCAGTCGAGGTTGGACGGTCCAGCGTTCAACTACGCCAGCTGACGTCGAGCGACCCGGGAGACATTCTGATAATGCCGAGATGGGTGCGTCCCACCTCATGTCGGATCGTGGCAGCCCGATTCGGCTGATCCGACGGTCGAGGTT